>Ga0256407_10008088_pt1 | contig 15571 bp, 13 predicted proteins | sample RumenRJG_04DNA_FD_193489 | JGI IMG/M metagenome (GOLD analysis project Ga0256407, IMG submission 193489) | Bovine rumen microbial communities from Lethbridge, Alberta, Canada - RJG_04 | ecosystem: Host-associated > Mammals > Digestive system > Stomach > Rumen | place: Canada: Alberta...
CCGGCGCAGAAACCTTTGCGTCGCTTCAGGAGGCACTGGCACATTGCAGCCAAGACGAAAACGTGTTCATCATCGGCGGCAGCAGCGTATATCGCGAAAGCCTGCCCATAGCAGACAGACTATATCTCACCGTTGTTGACGACACACCGTCGGAGGCGGACACATTCTTTCCCGAGATTGACATGAAGCTGTGGAAAGAAGTATCCAGAGAGCATCATGAGGCGGACGGACAAAACGACAAACCGTTTGATTTTGTTGACTTAATCCGCAGGTGAACAATCAGGAGTATATACAACGACATCGAGACGAAGACGTCCGCGTGCTTGCACTAAAGCCTGTACCCGAAGGGGTAGATCTCAAATGGTGCCTGCAACAAATTGAAGGCTGGCAGACTGCCAGACATAAACTCCCACGTTGGGCAGATATCGCCGGCTTGTGGTTTCCACCTCATCTTTCTCTTGAACAATGCTCCAGTGAGGACACAGCAAAATACAAATCGCAACTCGCCGGACGACTGTTGCCTTCTCCCGACCTGCGCTCCAGCATGATTGACCTTACCGGCGGCTATGGTGTCGACTTCAGCTATATGGCACCAGCCTTCCAACATGCCGTGTACGTAGAGCAACAACCTCATTTGTGCGACATCGCAAAATGTAATTTCCCTTTATTGGGTTTGACAAATGCAACCATCATCAACGAAGAGACCTCGCCGGACTCTCCTTTTATGCAGGAACAGTACTCTCTGATATATCTTGACCCCTCGCGGCGCAACACTGCAGGTAAGAAAATGGTTGCCATAGAAGATTGTACACCCAACCTTGCAGCACTGCAAGAAATACTGCTTGAGCATAGTCGATATGTCGTCATCAAACTTTCCCCTATGCTGGACATCACACAGGCGTTGAGGGTATTGCATCAGGTGTGCGAAATACATATCGTCAGCGTCCGCGGTGAATGTAAGGAACTTCTGTTTGTCTTATCCGCATCATCGCACCGCCCCACATTCTACTGTGTAAACCTGCAAAGCGACGATAGCGTTTTTGTAAGCGACATGCCGGAAGAACCGCGCGTCCCCGTTTGCACAGAGAATATTCAGCACTATCTTTATGAGCCGAATGCATCCATCCTCAAGGCTAATCAGCAAGACGCTTTGCCCGGCAAATACGATATCGCAAAACTTCATCCGCAAAGCCATCTCTTCACAAGCGACACCTTCTATGCCGATTTTCCCGGACGGGTTTTTGAGACAGAAGATTGGAGTCATTTCAACAAACAGGAACTCAGACTTTTCCTTTCAGGTATCAGTCAGGCCAACCTCACCGTCCGCAACTTCCCTTCCACTGTTGCTGAATTGCGAAAGAAACTCAAACTCAAAGAAGGCGGCGATGTTTACATCTTCGCTACCACGCTGCACGACGGCACCCACGCCCTTATCCGCTGCAAAAAGATTACAAGGGATAAGTATTAGGTTATCTCTTGCATACTAAACAACAGGCGGAAAACAATCTTCCTCCGATATTTCCCGCCTGTTGAATGTTTTGGTATGTTCTTTATTTGAACAGTATCTTCTTATATGCTTTCAGCAAACTGGCATAGCCTTTCTCGTTAGGATGAAGTCCTTCACGGAAGCATGAGGCATCTATCTTACCGCTGCCGTCGGGCAGGGTGAGGCACGAGGTCACATCATGATAGCGTACAAAAGCATTTTGCTCTAGAGTCTTCTCAAGCAAGTTGTTGATGTCACGCACAACATTCTCCTTATCTTTACGCGGGTAGATACTGATAACGTGTATCTTAGCCTGAGGCTGGCGTTGGCGCAACAGTTTGACAATATCAATGATGCCGCTGACGATTTTCTCTTTGGAGTCATTGACCGGAATGTTGTTGGTACCTATCATCAGACATATCTGACTGGGTTTACAATTATCCAACTCGCCATGCAGCAATCGCCAATAGACATTCTCCACACGGTCCCAACCCATACCCATATTGGTCACACGGTGTTTGCCGAAGAGCTTGTCCCACGTCTTGCCGCCCCACTGACGCTCACTGACGGGACTACCACCCCAGAAATGCGTAATAGAGTTGCCTATCATTAATATTTCAGGATCAGTTGTCCTGTTCTGCTCCATTATCTCATTGTGGCGCATCATCCATTCGTAAGAGTTGTCACGACGCTGCACGCACGGTTTATAACAACGCATCGTATCTGCGCCGACCAAAATTTCATTCAGATGTCTCGCATATACTTGGGCATATTTCATCATACCCAAATCATTAGGATGCGTACCTTCTATCAGGTCATCGCCTGTCATATTGAGTTCTTTGTAGGTGATGTAATGCAAGCCTTTCACACCGGCAGCCTTCAGTTCCTTGTAAACTTCATATTGGACAGAGTCTTTCTGATACTCCTTCTTAAATCTCTTGTGAACGTGTGTAGAGTTGTCTGCAATGGCGTTGCCGTCCATAAAGAGTATCGGAGCATTGCTCTTCTCGCGCAGTTTCCTTACACCGTAACGTACGCGCGACGCAAACTCATCGTTGTCCAGTCCGGCGCAATTAGGCACACAGTCCAGAATATAGACTTTAGCGTCTATCTCGCTCAGGGCATCATACATGATGTTCTCCATCTTACCGCTGCCCGAGAATCCCAAGTTGATGAAAGGATAGTCAAACCAGCGTTTCAGCAAAGTAGTCCAAATCAATCCCGGACGACTCGCCGAAGCACCGTGGGCTATTGAGGTACCATAAACCACAACGGGCTTTTCCTGAGAGCCACGCGTGAAGGAGAACTTGGAACCTTTGTCCACACCAATCTCCATCCACTTTATACCGTTGTAGGTCGGAAGATACAGCTCGTAAGCTGTACCGCGTTTGCCAAACACGGGCATCTCCTCCGTATTATAGGTAAATTGCACCGTATCCGATCCATTTAAATTAAATGTATACTGCATGCCATTGGGCACAAACGTGGTGCGGCCGTCCACATCGGTAGCATAAAGATCCACGCCGGATGTATTGAGGGCCACAACATTATTCAGGGCAATCCTGCCATGATTCGTCAGAAGGTATCTCACGGTGATATGCTTTGAGTTTGTTGTGAATGTTACCGAGAGACCTGCAGACTGATGCGACAGATTCCACACCGCTTTGGTGACCTTGCCTTCAAAACGTGACGGCATGCGGTCATAACTCTTATTACCTATCTCTTTATTCCATGCACGGCCGTTGATATAAGGCTCATCAGCACTCATGGGATTGTACCAGTCTGTCTGCGCCTGAACCGTAACAGCCAGACAGATGAGTATAAACAAAACTATCTTGCGTACCATAATATAATATATCTTTTACTTAAGTTCCTCAAACGGATTTTCAGGATTGCCCGTCCACTTGCACAGACGCAAATCACAGAACTGCACTTTATCCTTCGTCTTGCCACTGTTAGAAATATAGTAATAACCTTTTCCGAGGCTTTCAATACCCGTATCACACTTGGCATTCCAGCCGCGCAATCCCGTCTTGGCATCTTTCGACCCGTCGTTCGCCAACGTCAGCACAAGACCTTTCTGCGCAGGAACAAAGCCCTTCAACGTTTCTTTCTTGGCAGCCACACTGCCGTCAACAGCAAACATGGAATAATTAGGATACGCTGATTTCTTACCTTTGTATACACCCAGAATCCAATAGCCCTTATAAGCATCATAATCCATATTCTGCACGCCCCAGTTGGTATTGCCCGTAAAGACAAAATATCTCTTGTCTGCTTTTTTCGGTCCATACTGATGGAAAGATGTCAGAGGACGTGCCTTAGCTTCCAACTTAGCCGGATCATACTGCAGTATCACCTGATAATCATTGTCTGTGCGGTCAACATCACTATATATACCCAGTGCGACATTGATGACTTTCCTGCCGTCAGTCTTTCCGAACTGAGGACCGAGAGAAACACCGTCGATACCGCTGCATCCATATTTGTGATCCAGAGTCTTGCCATCATTCTGCACTTTGGTCTCATACATATCCACAACTTCCTTCAGATACGCCGCCTTCAACACACCGCCAGTCGCTGCATCAATGCCCGGACGGTCTATCTTCTTGGTGTCAAATATTCCCACGTAGAAAGAATTGGCTCTCTGTTTTGCTGCCGAACCGGAGATGCCCTGCCCTATCGCATCGTCCTTGTATTCCATTGAACCATACAGCATACCCGTCTCCGTGTCAAGATCAATACAACCCAAGTGACAGGTAAGTCCCTCAACAGAACCGAGCAGGTTGCCCTCATAGTCTGTCTTAATCAGGTAAGTCGTGAAAGAGAAATACACACACTTGTTTTTCACGTCAACGGCAACACCCTGCACATGGTGCTTGCCAATCTGAAAATAAACACTCGAAGGAAGTTTCCCAAAGGGAGTATCCACCCAAGTCATCTCGCTTTTGGCTTGCATCGCCAAAGCACACAGAGCCATAACGGCCGCCACAAAAATTCTTTGTATCATAATATATTATCTATAATGTTCTGAAGTTAATATACAAAATTACGCCTTTCTGCGGAATATCGCCACAATCCTGCTCTTTTTTATTCAACCCGACATCAAAGTGTAACAGATTTCATCGGGAAAAGTATTACACAAGAATACCTTTACACTCTTCCGTTCCGCGGGACGGAACGTACGTTCCGGAGGATGGAACATAAATTCCATAGCGTGGAACTTACATTCCATAGGATAGAACGTAAACTTTTTACGGGTGACCGTCTCCCGACTTGCCCGACATCACGCGTACACGATTGAGCGCATCGGATTACACGTACATTTTATTTTTTTAGAAAAAATTTTGTAATTTTCATAAAAAAAATTATTTTTGTATTGGAAACATATCGTCAAACCGATTCTTCGGCATGAAATTATCCGCTGTCATAAAAACTCCGAATAAAGAAGATTGTTTTTGCTATACTGCAATGACTTATTGCAAATATGCAATCCCCCCTTCCCTCAGAAACGCATACTTTTGTTTTAGCAAATAATACTCTCATACGTCATTTCAAAATATCAGATATTTTTTAACGTTTTTTAATAATCACACGACATGCAACAACTGAAACTATTCCTCGCAGCAGTGGCTATAGCTTTCGCTGTGAACGCTTCGGCGCAAGAAAACAAATTGTTTAACCATCTGTCCATCGGCTACACGCTCGGTACAGACGGACTGATTGGCTTTGATGTGGCTTCACCTATCGGCAATTATGTTGCAGTTAGAGCAGGCTACACCTTCATGCCTAAATTTAAGGCTGACGTAGATGTAAACTACAAGGTTAATGGCACACCTTACAAAGCCAACATTGAAGGCAAACTGAACATGGGCAACTTCAAGCTTCTGTTTGACGTATATCCGTTCAAGGAGAAAAGTTTCCACTTCACTGCCGGTGCCTATATGGGTACAAGCAAATTGATAAAAGCCGACAGCAAGAAGCCTCTTGAAGGCGTTGCACCCGGAGCACAGGTGCAGATTGGCAACAAGGCCGAGAACATGTTTGGCACCGACGCAGAAGGTCATGTTCACGGACGTACCAGCGTCAACAGCTTCAAGCCTTACATCGGTATCGGCTTCGGCAGAGTGGTTTCAAACAAATTCTGCAACGTCAGCTGCGACCTCGGTGTGATGATTTGGGGAAAACCGAAGGTTGAGATGTATGATTATCACTATTCCGCAGCAACCCCCTCTACATGGAAAGAACTCAAGAAGTCAGACTTCAACAAAGACACGGACAAGGATGCCTATGACGCATTCAAAATTGCAGATAAACTTTCTGTCTGGCCGGTCCTCAATATCCGCGTAGGATTCCGCGCATTCTGATGCAACATATCTTATATTAACTCATTAATATTTTTAATTATGAAAAAACTATTTTTTATTTTCACGGCATTAGCCCTTGGAGCTTTTTCCTTCAGTTCATGCAGTAGTGACGACAACGACAGCGGCGATGGCGGCAGCGCGAAACTCCCCACACCGGCAATGGCCAAAGAAGCTATTACACTTGATAATTTCTCTTGCAACGAAATCAAAGAACTTGAACTCACGGCGAGTGGTGACTATCTGGCATATGCAAAAACCAGTTTCATCTATCAGTTCCTGCCGTTATCTAAGTCTCTAAAAGAGTCAATAGACAACACTTACGAGTACATCAGCGGTAAATACACCAAGGTTGAAGACAACATCTATTTCCTGGAAGGACTGGGAAGTTTGCAACTGACCAAAGGCGCTAACAACACTGTCGAAATCAAACTTACCAATCTTTCCGGCACAATCGCTACCGGTACCGCCGAGGACGAGACCGTCAATGTGACTGACGGAAAGACGCTCGACCTCTGCCGCACATGGTATATCGTGCAGACAAACTTCCGCTATGAGGGCTTTACAGCCGACGGCAAAGCAGAGACTCCGGTTGGAGCAGAATTCCCCAATGCACAATATCAGACTTCTAACGACCTGATGGCTATGGGCGAGTGGCTGATGCAAAACTACAAGAAAGACATCATGGAGGAACTGGCAGGAAAGAGCTATATCAAAAACATCATCTTCACACCTAAGACTTTTGCCATCAACTTTGGTTACGAAACCTATGTCGGGGACTGGGAATGGACAAACAAAGATAAAGGCACCATCAATTACGAATGGGAAAAAGGCTATATGACCACCAACTTTGACAACGGAGAGGCTACAGTATCGTTTAACGACGGATATGCTACTCTGAAGCTGCAAGGCGATATCCAGTCTAATAGGGAGAATAAGGGCACATATAAACTTACTCTCACCTTTACATTATCAGATAAAGAACCCATAGAACAACCCACGTAATATCATTTAACAAAGATACCGGCTCAGAAACATTTCTGAGCCGGTATCTTTATTTTATAAGGTAAGACTGCACTAATCAGTCGCCGGAGCCTCCTCGATCAAATCCATAAACTGGTCCAGCTTAGGCGTAATAATGATCTGAGTGCGGCGGTTGCGTTGCTTGCCAATCTCAGTATTATTGCTTGCTATAGGATTATACTCTCCGCGGCCACCAGCCGTAAGACGCTGAGGATCGACGCCATAATCGTTTTGCAAAGCTTGTACCACCGAAGAAGCACGCAGACAACTCAAATCCCAGTTGTTACGGATATTCGGGCGAGAGATAGGCACGTCGTCTGTATTGCCCTCAATCAAGACTTCATACTCCTTATAGTCCTTTATGATTTTCGCTATCTTGCTCAAAGTCTCACTGGCGCGGGAGTTAATCTCATAACTGCCCGACTGATAAAGCATATTGTCAGCCAAAGAGATATATACCACGCCCTTCAACACCTGCACATCAACCTCCTGTTTCTCAGCGTTGGTCAGGGAGCGCGTCAGGTTATTGGTCAGGACAATATTCAGCGAATCACTCTTATCCTTAGCTTCTACCAACTGTTTGATAAAACGGTTGGAAGCATTAATTTCATCAACCAACTTGGAAATATTGACATTACCCTGTGAGTTTTGTTGCAGACTCTTGTCCAAAGACCCTTGTAAGTCTTTATAGGCCTGCTTCAATTCTGCATTGCGCTTCTTCTCTGCATCCAGTAAATCCTGCAGACTTTTTACGCTGGCCTTACTCTCCGTCAACTGCAATCGGCAACTGTTACTCTCCTCCCTCAGAGAAGCATTCTCGGACTTCAGTGCATTATTTTCAGACTGCAAAGCCTGAAACTCCTTTTTGCTTATACAACCAGTAAACATCATTGCTACTGTAATGGCTACGAGCCACATTTTTTTCTGCTTCATAATTGTCTTCTCTTTCTTTCCCGCCCTTGAACGAACGGAAAAATATTAAATACTTCGGCGAAAGTAGGTGTTTTATCGGATTTCGCCAAATAAAATCTCAGAAAAAAAACAGCTTTTATTCATTCTATAACATATCAGCCGCGTTTTTATGATTTATTAATGATTGGGACGTTCATTTTTACACTGATTATTTTATAACTTTGCCATAGAAAACACAGAAAAATCATGGTGCCTTCATCCTCTAAAGCAAAGAAAAAAGGAATTATTAAGATTCTCATCACCGTCAAACGATGGGAATTATACCTTTTATTAGCTTTATGCGTAGGCATTCCTCTTGCGTACACCTATTACAAACACATTTATGGCAACACCGATGTAACCGTCACAGATGCCCTGGGTGGCAACATTTTTCCCTCACAAATCATCGCCACCGCCATTACAGATGACAATATCATCCTTCCTGTGGATACGCCCTACATAGGTAAATCACAAAACATCATTGCCGTAAAAATAAAATCACACAAGAAAAACAGCAAGGTTCGTATTGATATCGCAGAAACGCCATTCTTCCGCCACTCCGTCTCTGAATTCATTCTGCCGGAAGCATGGACAGACTACACCGTTTATCCGGATATCGTATGGAACTATGACGCACTGCGTCAGAACACACAAGCGACACCCGTCGGTATTGTCATTCAAACCAGCCTTGACGGACAGCTCCTTCAACAATCGCTCAAGACTATGTCCATGAGGAGCATCAACGAGTGTCTGCTCGGATACTACCGTATACACGGCAACAAACAAAAAGAATTCATCAACACCCGGCAACTCTTCGCCTGTTACGTCAATGAGGATAACCCCAAGATTGATGACGTATTGAGAGAAGCACTCAGCACACGCATCATCAACCGCTTTATAGGCTATCAAAGAGACTCCGTGAGCGTCATTAATCAAGTCTATGCCTTGTGGAACGTGTTACAGCGACGGCATTTCAAATATAGTTCCATTTCTAACAGCAGTCTGTCAAGCAATTTTGTCTTCGCACAACGCATAAGAACTTTTGATGACGCCATGAAATCCTCACAAATCAACTGCGTGGACGGCAGTGTCCTGTTCGCCTCGCTGATGCGCGCCATCAACATCACGCCTATACTTGTGCGACTACCCAACCATATGTTTGTTGGCTTCTACACAGACAAACAACACAGAAATAAAAAATTCATAGAGACGACTATGATTGGCGATGTCAACCTGGACGACTACTTCCCGGAAGAAAATCTGGACTCCACGCTGCTGAGCATGTCACAAAACCAAGCCTCACGCATGGCTTTTGAAAAATCTATGGAGTATGCCGAAAAACAATACTACAAACACGCAGAGAAACTGAACAAACAAAGCGCAGGATATATGTATTTGGAAATAACATCAGAGATGCGCAAAAAAATTCAACCTATAGGAAAATAACTCCCATATAATTTTTTCACAGGAAAACACAAACAGGCACATCACAACACTTTATCATAAGATAAGAAACAAAAAACATGGGCATTGGTGAGGAATTTTAAAAAATGTTGTAATTTTACACCTGATAATTCTTAAATAAGATAAGACGGGAACAAAAATGAAAAAAACATTAACACTCTTTTGGCTTAAAGCTTTGCCAATTTGTCTGGCAGTCCTCTCCGGTTTTCAAATGTCATGTAAAGACTCTGTCGACGAGAGCGACATCTATACGTTCACCGGACAAACAGCCATGGACTACATCACCTCTGACTCAACCTTGTCATTGTTCGCAAAGGTCGTAGCAAAATCCAAAGTATCACAAAACTCACAGAGTTACACTGATGCGCTGCTCTCAGCACGCGGACACTACACCATCTTTGCTCCGACTGACGAGGCGGTGACTGAATACCTTGACTCCATCTACGCATCCAAGGTATGGAACATCGACACCATGTCACAGAAAGTGGCTGATGTGATCATACAAAACTGCATCATCGACCATGGTACGCTGGAAGCCCTCCTGACATCTGACTTCCCTGAGGCCGGCGCCATCACACAGGCGACACTTAACGACCGTCACATCATGGTTTCATACGGAACCGACGAAAACGGTAAATTCCAGGTCGTACTGAACAGCAAGTCTGCCATCATTAAGCCGGATATCGAGGTCACCAACGGATACATTCATGTGGTCAACAGGGTGCTCTCCCCGTCCAGCTCCGACTTGTGCGCGCTGATCGGCGAGGCAGGCAACATGCACATCTTCTACTGGCTCCTGAAAGAGACGTCATGGGGCGACTCCATCATCAAATACCGTGACGAGCAGTATGAACTCTACACGGAAGCAGAAAAGAGAAACGACGTGGCATTCACTTCATCCTCATATCACACGCCTCCTCACAGATACTACGGCTACATGGCTTTCGCAGAGACCGACGACGTGTTTGAGAACGAATGGGGCATTACGCCCATCATGAACAGGGATGTCATGACAAATGCGGCTGAGATAAAGGCTGTCATCGAGCAGAAATGCAAAGAGGCTTATCCCAATGCCACATCCGACGACTGGACTAGCATGAACAACGCCGTGAACCAGTTCGTCAGCTACCACCTCGTCCCATTCAAAGAGCCGTACAACTGGCTTGTAAGGCACGGTGACGAGATCGGATTCAACACTGACCTGCCCGACGTGCTGCCGATGGACCTGTGGACCTATTTCCACACCATGGGCAAGCCGAACCGCCTCTTCAAGATTACACACCGCGCTAAGGACGGACTGTATTACATCAACAGGAAAGCATACTACAACAATGCCTTCGACGGCGACATGAAGGAGACATCCGTCGCTGAGCCGGGTATCATTTTGCATCCGGACAACGGAGAGTATGACAACAATGCGCTGAACGGATACTACTGGCCGATAGACCACATCCTGCTGTATACCGACTACACAAGAGACGTGGTCCTCAACGAGCGTATCCGCTACAACATCGCCCAGTACTTCCCGGAGATGATGAGCAACGACCTGCGTACGGGTATAACCAAGTCCACACACTACTATCTGCCGCACAAGCCGTACAAATACATTGACAACCTGCTCAACGACGAGCACAACTGTGACACGGACTACCGCACGCCTATCAACGCCGGAAATACCGGATGGTGCGGAATTGAAAGTGACCAGTTCGCATTCTCTAATTACTTTGACGCCACACTGAAACTGATGCCCGTTCCTGTCGCAGGAACCTACGAGGTCCGTTGGTTCGTATCACAGATTGCATCGCGTGGTATCGCACAGGGGTATTTCGGAACCAATCCGCAGAATCTTGTCGCAACTGGTATACCGTTTGACTTGCGTCTGCTCGGCGGTAACCCGAAGATCGGTTCCGTAACAGATATCGTGCTTGGCTATGACTCCGTATTGTGTATCGAGAATGACCGTCTGATGCGTAACCACCACTACATGAAGGCATGCCGCACATACTGCAAGAACTATTTCGGTCAGGCACACACATGGGCACAGTCCCTGCGTAACCGTGCCGAGTCACTCCGTCTGCTTGTATACCGCGGATGGATGGAGCCGGACAAGACATATTGGCTGAGAATGAAGACGATGCTCAACAATGCGACAGCGGAATGCTTCGCTGATGCTATTGAGATTGTACCGAAGAGTGTATACGACAACCCAGAACGTACGGAAGACGTCTGGTAAGACGTAACAGGATATTGTTCCGAAAGAGGCCTTGCGTGTGCAAGGCCTCTTTCTTTTTTATGCAGCATTATTGATACCTGCATAAAAAAAGAGCTTGATACGAAAAAACGTATCAAGCTCATCCCTACTTAAAACAAATGAAAAACAAATCTTCAAAAGAAGATTTATGATAACCGATTCACATCGGATGCAATGCCTAAATTAGTTTTGCTAATTAGACATTGCAAATATACGCATTTTTTATAATACTTACACCACAAAAAGGATATTTTTTTTACAATAATTTAATCCCCTTTTCCTCAATAGACAATAACTGCTTCTTATACAATGCTCCAACACTCTTTTTAAAAGTCTTTTTGCTGATGCCAAATTGCCTATAAATTTCTTCCGGAGAAGTTTTATCACCATAAGGCAAGAAACCGCCCGCTTTGCGCAATGCGGCCAGTATCTTCTCGGAGGACTCATCTACGTGAAACTTTCCATCACGCTGCAAAGCTACATCAAGACGCCCATCCGGACGAACGCTCTTAATCACAGCGTCCAGCTGCTCGCCTATATGTAATTGCTGGAAAATCTCATTTTTGTAAAGCAGACCGGCATAAGTATTGTCAACAATTACCTTATATCCCAACTCAGTCTGTTTCCAAACGACAACTTTTACGCTATCACCTGTGTTATATTTGTCACATGACACCTCTACAAATTTATCCAATTTAGCAGATGCGACAATGCGTTTTGTCATATCGTCAATATATATATACACCAAATATGAGCGGTCTTTCTCCATCTTCTTGTTCTGTTCCTTAAAAGGTACAAACAGGTCCTTTGTCAATCCCCATGACAAGAACGCGCCATATTGGTTTACCCATGCAACTTTCAGATAAGCAAACTGTCCCACCTCGGCCAGAGCTTGCTCTGTCGTTGCCACCAAGCGGTTATCTTGATCCAGATATACAAATACGCTGACTGTATCACCCGGCCGGGCATTCTCAGGGATGAACTTTTTGGGCATGAGAATTTTTTCTTCTCCGCCGTCAAGATATGCGCCATGTTCACCGAGCTCCAATATTTCCAGCTGATTGTAATGTCCTATTTTATATTTTTCCATATCTCTACTTCTCGATGGTCATATTTCCGGCATCTGTCACCGCTTTCATCTTATCCTCATGTATCAGACCGTCTTTCATATATATAGTACGGTCTGTCAATGATGCCAGTTGTTCGTCATGGGTAACAATAACAAAGGTCTGCCCCATTTTATCTCTTAGGTCAAAAAACAATTGATGCAATTCGGCCTTATTCTTCGTATCCAGGCTACCAGACGGTTCGTCAGCCAGAACAACCAAAGGATGGTTCACCAAGGCACGGGCGACAGCCACGCGCTGGTTCTCGCCTCCAGACATCTGGTTGGGACGATGATTGGCACGGTCGGCAAGTCCCATAAAATCCAACAGTTCCATGGCACGGGCTTTAGCTTCTTTCTCCGATTTCTTAGCAATCATCGCCGGTATCATCACGTTTTCCAACGCTGAGAACTCCGGCAGCAACTGATGAAACTGAAACACGAAACCTATCTCTTCATTGCGGAAACGCGACTGCGCCTTTCCTTTCATTTTAAATACGTCTTGCCCGTCAAACAACACAGAGCCTGTGTCAGGCTTATCCAGCGTGCCGATGATCTGCAACAGCGTGGTTTTGCCAGCACCGCTCGGACCGACAATACTCACGACCTCTTTTTTGCCAATATGCAAATTTATTCCTTTTAGCACTTGCAACGCGCCAAAGCTTTTTGTTATATCTTTTATATCTATCATACCCGGGAATAATCTTTTCAACAGACATCATCTGTTCTGCTATGCAAAGTTATCTATTATTTTCCATATTACAATTTTTAGCCGCAATTTACCATCATATTCCCAGAATGTTCTAATTTTGCATAAATATTTTTATCACTCTATTTTTTACACAAATGAACGTAGCTATTGTGGGTGCCAGTGGCGCCGTCGGACAAGAATTTCTGCGCATCCTTGCAGAACGTAATTTCCCTATTGACAATCTTTTGCTCTTTGGTTCTCAACGGAGTGCCGGCAAGACATATACATTTAAAGGTAAACAATACACCGTGAAGTTGCTTCAGCACAATGATGACTTCAAAAATGTTGACATCGCTTTCACCTCAGCCGGAGCAGGCATATCCAAGGAGTATGCAGCCGACATCACCAAATACGGTGCGGTCATGATAGACAACTCCAGCGCATTCCGTATGGACGGTGACGTGCCTTTGGTCGTACCTGAATGCAATGCAGCAGATGCGCTAACACGTCCACGCGGTATTATCGCCAACCCCAACTGCACTACAATCATCATGCTTGTAGCGCTGATAGAGATTGAGAAAATCAGCCACATCAAGCGCATACATGTTTCCACCTATCAGGCTGCAAGTGGCGCAGGAGCAGTAGCTATGGCTGAACTGGAGCAGCAATACAGAGAAGTGCTCAACGGACAGCCTGTCACCGTAAAGAAATTTCCTTATCAATTAGCGATGAACATGATTCCTCAAATAGATGTCTTTACCGACAACGACTACACCAAAGAGGAAATGAAGATGTTCAACGAGACACGCAAAATACTGCACAGCGATGTCCGCACCAGCGCCACCTGCGTCAGAGTGCCGTCCCTACGTTCCCACTCAGAAAGTATCTGGGTGGAGACCGAACAACCGCTAAGCGTTGAGGAAGTGCGTGGCGCCATCTCCAATGGCACAGGTGTACAGGTTCAAGATGACCCGCAAAACGGTACCTATCCTATGCCACTCTTCGTTGCGGGCAAGGACGATGTATTTGTCGGACGCATCCGCAAAGACCTCGCCAATGACAACGGCATCACCCTTTGGGCTGTAGGCGACCAAATCAGAAAAGGCGCTGCCCTGAATGCCGTACAGATTGCAGAATACCTCATCAGCGTAGGCAATATAGGCTGACGATCCATACGCAGGCAATACCTTGCTGCCTGTCAAGAAACCTGACTTTTAACATACAGATTGCCTGAAACATAAGTCTATCTCATGAGACAGACTTATGTTTTATTTGCATACATGTAATATTCATGCACAATCCTTTCAAGATTATACAGGAAGGGCGTAAAACTTTGTCACGATAAGTTTTCTGTTCCATCCCATGGAACAAACATTCCAACCAATGGAATTTAATTTACATTCCAGCCGATGGAACGGACAACATATCAAGGCTAAAACGATTCGCCCTGCGTGTCAACATCTACAGCATAAAGTCCACTCTAAAAAACACAATAGAGGGCGGCAAGATAAATATACGGTAACAAGACAGCAAAGGGGGAAGATGATATGAACATCTTCCCCCTTTGCTGTCTTACCATTGAGTAAAAGGTTTTTTTCGTAAATGCGAATTATAATATCGCTTTTCGCCTGTGACTTCTGCGCCTATAAATGACGGCAAAACAACCTCTTCGGTAGGAGACTTCATTTCGACCTCAGCGACAACCAGTCCCTCATTCTCTCCGTGAAATTCATCCACTTCAAAGAGATGGCCTTCATAAGGTATCAGGTAGCGCTCTTTATCAATCAGGCCCGGCTCACACAAAGACATCATCTCCTCTGCATCCGCGATGCTGATTTCTGTCTCCCATTCAAAGCGCGAAAGACCATTGTCAGCAGATGGTCCCTTGATTGTCACATACGCCTTATCACCGCGTATACGGATGCGTATCGTCTTCCGCGCGTCGGCGTATAGATATCCTTGGACTATGCGGCTCTTGCTTTGAGCCAAAGAGCGATATTCACCCTTTACCAGAAACTTTCTCTCTATTTCTGTACTCATTTAAGAATTCATCAAAAAGACAATCATAAACGCAATAGTGATAACAATCAAAGCTATAAATATACCTTCGATAATCCTGCTTGCCTGTTTCTGCTGCTTTTCCTCGTTCTTCTTAACACGGATTTTTTTCTTCTCGCTCATAACTTATATTATTTAATTATTATGTTTAACATTTCCGAACTCCATCAAATAAGCC
>Ga0256407_10008089_pt1 | contig 15571 bp, 8 predicted proteins | sample RumenRJG_04DNA_FD_193489 | JGI IMG/M metagenome (GOLD analysis project Ga0256407, IMG submission 193489) | Bovine rumen microbial communities from Lethbridge, Alberta, Canada - RJG_04 | ecosystem: Host-associated > Mammals > Digestive system > Stomach > Rumen | place: Canada: Alberta | collected...
TGAAGAGCGAAAAGAGCAAAGGTGTGGTTACCGACATCGATGGTAACTTCAAACTCCAGACAAAAGTTGAAGCACCTCTAACACTTCGTGTAGAATACGTGGGCTATCGTGCCCTCGATGTAGATGTATATGATTTCGATGAACCTGTAGAAATCACATTAAAAGAGAATTACAACAATATCGAAGGAATCGTTGTTACAGGTGTTGCCCAGGTCACATCTCGCAAAGGTCTGTCATTCGCCCTGACAAAAGTCAGCGACGAGCTGATAAACACCGTACCACAGACTGATGCCTCAACTACGCTCCGTGGAAAAGTGGCAGGTATCCGTATTGAGCAGTCGGAAGGAAACCAAGGCGCCAAAGTATATCTACGTGGTGCCAAGTCAATCAATGGAAACATTGAGCCTCTGATTGTTGTCGACGGTTTTGTTACCTCGCTGTCGTTGTCCGACATCAATCCTACTGATATTGAGACAATCGAGGTGGTAAAAGGTGCAGCCGCCTCTGCACTTTACGGAACCAGAGGTGAAGGAGGTGTTATCCAGGTAATCACCAAGAAAGGACGTGGAGGCAAGATTTCAGTAACACTCGACAACGAAATCGGATTCAATCACGCTATCAACATCCCAAAGACATCGCAGTATCATCACTATAAGGTAAACAGCGATGGTTCTTTTGCCCTGAATCAGGGTGGTCGTGTCATCGACTATCAGGAGAACGGATATTCTGTAAACCTGCACCCTTATGTAGATGCTGTCGACAACATCAGCAATCTGCTAAGCGACCAGCCATTCTACACCAATACCGTTTCACTGGGAGCCTCTGGCGAGCAATATAATGTTTATGCTTCGTTCCAAAACCAGTCAAAAGGTGGTGTAACCAGTGCAATCGATCCTGACAAAAAGCAGAGTTTCCTTTTCAATTTGGGATATAAGCCCATCAAGGGTTTGAGTACCGAGTTTACTGCCCAGTACAGCGTAAGCGACAATCCATCGTTTGTAGCCAATAACTCTGCAGCCAACGGACTGGTTTATTCGGCTTTGTTGCTTGAACCATTTGTAAATCTGGCACAGAAAGATGAAAATGGTAATTATCTTGTAGCTCCTGATGGCTTGCGACTTCTTTCCAGTCAGTTTAGCAATCCTCTTTATGAGTTCACAAATCGCGAATACGAATATAAGACCAAGAACCTACTGTTAGGTTGGAAGGCTAAATACCAGTTGTCTAAGTTGTTTAGCGCTGAGGTAGCATATTCAATTCAGAACACCTCGTACGATACAAACAACTATTATCCCATAGGATACGAGACACTATCGGTTGATGCCACAAAGAATAATGGTTATTATGGCAAGACAACCTTGCAGACCAATACTCGCAATGCACAGTTCCAGTTGAATTACAACCAGAAGATTGGCGACTTTGATTTGGGCGCAGCTTTCAAGAGTGTATATGAATACGAAAAAATCGAGGGCTTCAGTGCTAACGGCTATAACCTCACAGCCCCCGTTAAGTCATTAGATATAACCGATGCCTCAGCACGTAATATCTCGTCAACATGGCAGCAGACGGTAAACTACGGTTACTTCCTGAACTTCAAAGGTAGCTGGAGAGAAAAATGGTTCCTTGATGTATTAGGACGCCTTGACAAGAGTTCTCGATTCGGAAAGGATGTTAGCTGGGCTTTCTTCCCTCGTGTTTCTCTGGCATACCGACTCACTCAGGATGTTAAACTCGGTCCTGTTACCGAACTCAAACTTCGTGCCGCCTATGGTGAGGCAGGTAGTCTTCCTCCCTACGGCGCCAAGGATAGCCGCGTAACTCTTAACAACTCTGGTGGTGTTAGTTTCACTCAGAACGCAAACACCGATCTGAAACGAGCCATCACATCCGAAACAGAGTTTGGTTTCGATGCTGTTCTGTGGGATTGGCTTAACGTGCAGTTCAACTATGCATTTGCCAATAGCCGTAACGACTTCATCTCAGTTCCATCGTTCACCCCATTGCAGGGCTCAGCCACTATCTACGACAACCTGGGTAAGGTAAAATCAAATTCGCTTGAGTTAGAGGTGTCTGGCCGTATAATCAACAAGAAGAAGTTTACTTGGGATGCCGGACTCACCTTCAGCCGTGTACGCAGCGAAATTACCGACATGGGCGATGTCCCTGCATTTACCGATGGCGACTATCGTCGTGACAAGGGCCTCAGCACATCAACAATATGGGGATACGGTATCTTTACCAGCCTCAATCAGCTTACAACCAACGATGCTGGTTTTGTTACCAATGCAGGCGATGGAACCAAGACTCTCAATGATTATACTGTCAACTCACTTGGTTTCGTAGTAGAGAAGGCTGCACTCGGCACTAAAAACGAGACACCGGTATTCTACGTCAATGAGAACACAGGTAACACAAAAGTTATCGGTGATGCACAACCCGACTTCACTGTAGGTCTTACAAACACCTTTACTTACGGTCCATTCTCTCTTTACTCTTCGTTCGATTGGAAACATGGCGGTCAGAAATATAACGAGACCGTTCAGTACCTCGCTTACGTATCACGTTCGGAGTTCGACGACCAATCAGCAAAGGCAGGACTTCCTCTTACTTTTGCCACACAGGTGTTCAATGCTGAGCTTCCTACAGACTACTGGGTAGAAGATGCGGGTTATGTATCACTGCGCGAGCTGTCGTTATCTTACGATATTCCTGTGAAACACCTGGGACTTGGAGAGTGGATCAAGAAAGCCAGATTCTCGTTAATAGGTCGAAACCTGTTTATCCTTACAAAGTTCACAGGTGTAAACGTTGATGGCGACAACTATGACGGAAGTGCAGGAACATCCGATTTCTTCAACTATCCGTCGTACCGCACACTTTCTGCAAAACTTACCGTTAATTTTTAAATGGCATTCATCATGAAAAAGAATATATTGATATTAATAGTAGCATTTGCTACACTTAGCTCATGCGAGTCAACGGATTTCGACGATCCAAGTACACTTACCAACGAAGAGGCAGTCAGCAAGATAAAGAGCTTTAGCTATTCGCTCGTAACCAGTAGTGTCCAAACGGCTTTCAATACCACCACCAGCACAGCTGGTGTACACTTCAGCTTACTGGCCGACCAGACTACCAACACCAATGGTAATTCCAATTGGTGGTACTACGCCCAGGAACCTCGCATGCGTATCATCAATAGTAGTTCAGAGCGTTCGTATAGTGCTTCGCTCAATTCGCTCTACAGTAATTTCTATCAGGCAAACCTCGATGCCACAAAGGTAATCGACATCATCGAGAACCAAGGCGGAAAGGCCTACGATGATGCAGGTAAGGATCGTACCAACGACTGCTTGATTGGTGCTTACTATGCAAAGGGCGTATCACAGGGATATTTGGGCAATCTGTATGATAGAGGTATTATTGTGGATGACATCAATCAGACTGAAAAAGGCTATCCCAACTCGTACAAAGAGCTTACCGAAAATGGTGTTCGTCATATCGAAAAAGCCATTGCGCTTGCTGAAGCATCATCAAACCTGCAGTTCGATTTCCTTCAGGGTGTAACCATCGGCAAGGACGATTTCCTTAAGTTGGCTAATTCTATAGCAGCCCGTATCCTCTCGTCTATTGCTCGAGATAAGGCTGAGGCAGAGACTTTGGGCAGTAGCTACTGGCAGAAGGTGCTTGCCTTTGCCGAGAAGGGTTTTGACTCCGACTTCATTATCACTACCACTTCTGGCGGTTATTACAATGCTCTGCTTAACAACCTTATTTTCAAAGGCAGCTCTAATCGTCCTGTCGATATTAAAGTGCCATACCTGGCCGACAAAACCCACAGTTATCCCAACTTCTATCCCACAGACGCCACCATTCTGGAACCGATAGAGACCGATGACGACCGCTTTTACCAATACTTCTCTTACACACCCAGCTTCGGTATCCTGATGGAGTCACGTGGCCGCGGACTGTTCAGCAACTATATTCGCGAACGCTGGACCAACAGTCACAACAGTCTTTCTGAGGTGGGATCGGTTAATCCCTATATCCTTGCCGAAGAGGTACGCCTTTTAAAGGCCGAAGCCAAGTTGTTCCTAAACGATGTGGCAGGTGCAGCCGAACTGCTTAACGACCCCAACGCATCGCGTAAAGCCAAGGGACATCTGGCTGACGTGGCTGCCAACGAGACCGACGTGCGTAACGCAATCCACTATGAGTATGCCATCGAAATAGATGGTGCTGCAGGTGTAACGGTTCCCTTCACTTTTATGCGTCGCAACGACTTGCTCATTGGCGGAACCCCCACAGAATACCCAATACCACAAAAGCAGCTTGAGCTTATTGGCGAAAGTCTGTATTCATTTGGAGGCAAGGAATACATTGGTGAGAAGGGACGTTTTGGAGAGTTGGCCACTGCACTTGACAATGGATGGAAATTATCAGAATAAAAACCATAAATAGAGCAAAAACAAAATGAAGAGATTGTTTGTGATATTAAGCGTCTGCCTGGCTGCACTCACATCGGTGAGTGCCCAGACTGCAGACAATCAGAAAGAGCTGGTAGAAAAAGCCGATTCAAATGGTTACATAGTGTTCGATGGCGATAAGGCACCCGACTTTACTATCACGCTTACCGACGGGCGTCAACTAAAACTATCCGACTTGCGCGGCAAACTGGTAATGATTCAGTTCACAGCCAGTTGGTGTGGTGTATGCCGAAAAGAGATGCCATTCATCGAGCGCGACATCTGGCAGCGTCATAAGGACAACCCAAACTTCGTACTCATCGGTATCGACCGCGACGAACCACTTGAAAAGGTAGTAAACTTTGCCAAACAAACAGGCGTTACCTATCCACTTGGACTCGACCCTGGCGCCAACATCTATGCAAAATACGCCCTCCGAAAGTCAGGCATCACACGTAATATCTTGATTGACAAAGACGGAACAATAATCAAGCGAACCCGACTTTATAAGGAAGACGAATTCAGTTCCTTAGTCGAGACAATCGATATATATCTTAAATAAAAAAATGCATGGGGCAAAACCTCATGCATTTTTTTTGTTCTCATTTAAACTTCTGCTATCACTTCAATTTCTACTAAAGCACCTTTGGGCAGTGTCTTTACTGCTACGGCAGAACGGGCTGGGAATGGCTCAGCAAAAAACTCTGCATAAATGCCGTTCATATCAGCAAAGTCGGCCATATCAGCCATAAACACTGTGGTCTTAATAACATTGGCCATGCTGGTGCCGGCCTCTTCAAGAATAGCCTTGACGTTGGTGAGCGACTGGCGGGTCTGCTCCTTTATACCGCCCTCAACAAACTGTCCTGTGGCAGGATTGATGGGTATCTGACCAGAGGTGTAGATAAGGTTTCCAACGCGAATGGCCTGACTGTAAGGGCCGATGGCAGCAGGTGCCTTTGGAGTACTGATAACTTGTTTCATATCGCAGATTTTTTAGTCTTCTTTTACTATGGGATAGAGCTCGATGAACTCGCCCTGATGGTTCTGACCGTCATTGATGAGTTCGGCAAACTTCTGGCCAACGGTCTCAATGTCGTGGAAACCAGGCAGAGCCATGTTGTCATTCAGATCGGTAGTGGTGGGGCCTGGATGAACTGAGAAAATCTCAACAGGAGTATTGCTCTGCTGGAACTCGATGGCCATCACACCCATCATTGCATTCTGGGCAGCCTTGCTGGCTACATATGCCAGCGGATGCCAGTAAGGGCTAATCTCTGAAGGAACGGTGACATTGGCAATGCGGACATTGTTCTTGGTCAGCAGGGGAATCAATGCCTTGGTCAGGGCGAAGGTACCAATAAAGTTAACGTCGAGTGTTTCTTTGATATCACTCAGTTCTGTATGCTCGCTGTTAACACTCATATCGCCAGGAATACCGGCGTTGTTAACCAACAATGTTAACTCTGGATACTTTTCATTTATCTGCTTAGCAGCCTGCTCGATGCTGTCGAGATTGCGCAGCTCGAGATTCACCCAGCCCAGCACGTCGACACCAGCCGATTTCAGCTCACTGATAGCTTTCTCGGCGCGCTCTTCATTGCGTGCTGTAATAACAACCTGCCAACCGCTCTTTCCGAGGTACTTGGCTATTCCAAATCCGATGCCCTTGTTGGCACCTGTAACTAAAGCAATCTTTGCCATATCTAATTTATGTTTTGAATCTGCGTGCAAAGGTAATATTTTTTTCGGAAAAGATAATGAATATCATCTAATTCTGTAAAAACAGTGACTATTATACCATATGTATGGTAAGTGAAATGCCAAGTAAAGGCGATTGTGGGAGTTGGAAAAACGCACTACCTTTGCACGCTGAAAGCATTCATCAAATAATAAACGCATTATGAAGGGTAAGAAAGTATTATCAGCATTATTACTTGCCTTATTTGTTAGTCAGGTATATGCACAAGAAGAGATTAATCCTGAAGATGCTGTTACAACTCAGCATCAGGGCACGTTCAACGGAAATAGTATTTCCTATTCGGCTACTATTGGTCACCAACCTGTATGGGATAAGGATGGCAATATCATTGCTGGACTCAACTATACATATTATGAAAAGAATGGTGTAAAGGATAAGGCACACCGTCCGCTTCTTATCTCGTTTAATGGTGGTCCCGGTTCAGGATCTCTTTGGATGGAGATAGGCTATACCGGTCCAGTATTGCTAAATTTGGATGCAGAAGGACAGGTTGTTCAGCCCTATGGCGTTCATAGCAACCCATATTCTATACTCGATGTGGCTGACATCGTTTATATCTGTCCTGTCAATACAGGCTTCTCGCGGATCATCAAGAACAAGGATAAGAAGGAGAGCGCAGAATCTGCATCGCAAGGCGCAAGCCGCGGTACTAATCGCGGTCGTCAGGAGGCATCACAGGGCAAGTCTTCGCCGTTCTTCGGTATCAACGAGGATATTGACTATATCAGCGACTGGGTTAAGAACTTCATTAATCGTCAGAATCGCTGGGAATCGCCCAAATTCATCATTGGTGAGAGTTATGGCACAACACGTGCCTCGGGACTCGTGTATAGTCTGCAGCAGAAGCATTGGATATACGTAAATGGTGTAATACTGTTGTCGCCAACCGAGTTGGGTATTGATTCACGTAGCCTTAACCGTAAGGCTCTTACCCTGCCATATATGGCAGCTACATCATGGTATCACAAAGCTCTGAATGCAACTCTGCAGAATAAGGATCTTGATGAGATATTGCCTGAGGTCGAGAAATTTACTGTCGAGGAGTATATCCCAGCTTTGGCTTGGGGTGGTTCGCTGCCTGAGGCTCGTAGAAAGGAGATTGCCAAAAAGATTTCATTATATTCCGGCATCAGCGAGCTGGAAGTCCTTCGTCATAATCTCGTCATAGAGACTCGTTACTATTGGAAGGAACTGCTGCGTAACAGAGACCTGCATATTGGTCGACTTGACTCTCGCTACACAGGTCGCGACATTCAGACAGCAGGCGAGCGCCCTGACTATAGTGCAGAGTTCTCAACCTGGAATCGCGCATTCTCTACTGCTTACAACTGGTATGTACGTAATGAGTTGAATTATAAAACCGACGTGGAGTATCTGCTTTTTGGCAATGTGCATCCTTGGAATCGCAACAACGATCATACAGGCGAGGATCTTGGAAAGGCACTCTCTCAGAATCCTGATCTTAAAGTGCTTGTCCAGTCGGGCTACTACGATGGTGGATGTGATTACTTCAATGCCAAGTATAACTTCTGGCAGATTGACCGAGGTGGCAAGTTCCAAGATCGATTCATCTTTAAGGGATATCGTTGTGGACACATGATCTACGTACGTCAGGAAGACTTGAAACAGGGTAATGAAGATATCCGCCAGTTTATTCTTAGCCAGATTCCGAAAGACGGTCAAGCTATCAGTTATTGATAATATATTTAAAGAGAAATAAAACGCATATCTATAATCATGTTATTTGCCTGCGTAGCATCTTTCAGTGATGCTACGCAGTTTTTTGCCACAGCCTACTAATTACAATTGGAATGAGGCGTTGACGTAGTAATTACGGCCTTTCTGGGGAATGTGATTCCAATCGGAGTAGGTTGAGTAATAGCGATCGAAGAGATTCTCTACACCCAAATGGAGGTCAGTACCGATTTTACCCAAACTAAAATGGCCGCCAACATTCAGATGCCACACAGCGTAGCCTGCAGTGGGAGTTTCACCATACTCGGTGCCGCAATGACTATTGCGGGCAGCCATGCGCACACCGCCCTCAGCCTGAATGTTCTTATAGTTGAATCTGAGATTGCCCAGATATGATAGCGGGGCAATGAGTGGCAGACGGGCATGGGTGCTCTCGCGACCATAGCTGTAGGTTAGACGATTCTCAAACAGCAAACTACTGACGGGTTTGTAATCGACGGAAAGAGTTGTGTTGACAATTTCTGCATGACGTAGATTCTGATAGATTTTAACTCCAGCAGCCCCGATGGTCATTGGTGAAAGGCGCGAGTCGGGGCGGCCGATGATGTAGTCTTGGATGAAAAAAGCGTTTGCTTCGGCTTTTATCTGGAGTTGCTGTAAACGCCATGTAATAGCTCCATTCAACTCGAAAGCCTTCTCGTTTTTAAGATGGGGATTACCTATATAGTCGTACTGGTCGAAGGTGTTATTCAAAAAGTAACCATAGCTTTCGGTTACTGTTGGTGCGCGCATGCCATAACCTGTGCCAATGGCAAGTTTCAGTCCGCTGTGCTCGTAGGCGTAGCTGGCTGCTATACGACCGATGAATCGCGAGTTGCCACGATCCATGCCAGGAAAATAGATGTTGAGTGCCTGATAGCCCTCGTCGTTATTGATGTGCTGGTGTTGCCATGCACCTTTGGCCGAAAGACGGATATGATGATAAGGGCTCAGCGTGATATCGTCGGTAAGTGCCAAACCTGTATTAAATGTACCAACATCAGGCCATGTGAGCATATACATGGGTTTGCTGCCATCAGGATACATGGTCATATCGGCAAACAAGGTGTTGTAGTAGGCATCATAATTAACCTGATAATAGTGCTTGCCCTTATTGCCTTGCAGTAAGCTATAGAGGCCTGCCGTCTGACTCTCGCCAGGCATGTCCATATGGATGATGACGTCGGGGCGCTTGGTATCGTCCATATTATGGGTAATATGATTGTAGTAGGCTTTTGATTCCCAGCGATAGAAGAGACCATCGAGTTGTTCGCGTCGATAAGCCAGCGAGGTGATGATGCCCTCGGCCTTCTTCACATCCATAGCCAGTGCAGGATATCCAATATCGTTGGCTATATCGTAAATAACAGTGGCCTCAACAATATGATTATCAGCTGGTTGCCACCCGAAATTTGCAAAGGCATTGGTCTTTTTGAACTGCGAGAAGTTAATCTCCTCTCCGCCACCAGCCTTGTAGTTATCGGCATGACGATAGAACACGCCGAAATTGGTATTGAAACGATGCGATGAGAATGCAGCATCGACACCATAAACCTGAACGCTTCCGTTAGACTCAAAGCCAGCAGAGGCATTGTACTCAGAAGCCTTGGCATCGAACCCCACGCGACAAATTTTGAGGTCGATACTGCCGCCGATATTACCTGTGGCCTGTGGGTTGCCATCAAGACCGGAGTTAAGGCTGATGCGTTGCAGATTGCTGCTTTCAACATAGGATGTTACGGGATCCATCTTATCGGTACAAGCGTAGAAAATCTTCATGCCATCGATAGTGGTTGATACACGCTCGGTGGCCATGTTGTTCACTACGGGCTCCCAGGCATAATTGCCTCGGCGCACCATCTCTACCTTTGATAACTGGCCTAAGTGCTCGTCGATGCTGGCCACACGCCCCTTGCTAATAGCTTTCTTACCTGTCCCCACTGTAGCGGAAACGACCACCTCATCGATGGCCGCCTCCTTAAAAACAGTGTCTTGTGGAAAGAATAATCCCAAACTAACAATTAATGATATCATCAGCAAAAGAGTTTCAAAATCAAATATTTATCGTCCAATACAAGTCACTAAGTTCCTCGCCGCCTGCTACGGTATTACCTTCGGCATCCTTTACGTTGAGATGGATATCCCAAACGCCAGTCATCGACAGGTTTAGCTTGCCCTGGTAGCTACCATCCTTCTGTAAGGTTAGTGGTTCGTTGTTAGGCGAAGTGTGGTTGCCCATATCAGGCATGGTGGGATATATCTCGATAGTAAACTTCTCATCGGCCAGTGCGTAGGGAACCTTCTTGTCGGCACTCTGCTTTGATACATAGGCCTGAATGGTGTTGATGCCCGTTTGGAAGACATGAGGGTTTACGAGCGTGAGATAATATGTGGCATCGTTATACTTGAACGACTTGAGCCATGCAAGTCCCTGGGCCAAAGCATCGACTGTGCTTACAGCTGGCTGGTGCTCGACCGACTTGCCGTTGGTTGTAATCTTATACGAGAACTCCCAGAATCCACTATCACCACTGCTCATCAGGAAAGAAGTCCATACGCGATGTACAGCGGGAAACTTCTCATCGTAAACAGCACTCTCAGTGAGAGTAGGTGTAGAGTGCTGCATACCCATTGCTGTCATTGTCATCAGAGGCTTGATATCGGTAACTTTGAAATCGCGTACATATCCCTGATTAGATATCTTGGTAACTGCAAAGAACAGGTCGTTATAGCCCACATGCAGCTTGCCGTTTGTTGAATAGACGCTTACAGCATACTTGTTGTCGATAGTATCACGCAAGGAGGTAATCTCCTTTACATAGCCATTGTTCAAGAACGAATAGGCCAGGAATGTTTCTTCGGCATTACAGCATTCATCGTCATCTTCTGGAATGTTGATTACTACCGGACTGTCTTCGCCACTGCCATTGCAGGATGTGAAGAGAGATGCCGAAAACAAACTTACAATGATATAAAATGCTAACATTTTCATACTTCAAACTATTTTTTTAGTATTACTCACGTCCAACGTATGGGTTGGTTGTTATGTCGCTACCATCGTAGCCATAGTTCTGCCAAAGGTTTGGATTAACCTCGCGCTGAGCTTGTGGGATGGGGAAACGATAGTGCTTAAAATCAATGTTCTGCTTGCTATACTGCGGATAGTTCTTGGCAAGAGCACTATTCTTGATAGTCTTAACCAGAATCTTCCAACGCTTAAGGTCGAGCAAGTGCTTCTGTTCGAGTGTAAACTCCCATGAACGCTCCTGGATGATAGCATCCTTGAACTGCTCATAGCTTAAACCTGCTTCGAGATCGTGTGGCTGAGCAGAACTACTGTGGATATCCTCGCGGAAAGCACGGCGGCGCACCTGGTTGAATGCCTCGTAAGCCTGAGCATCCGGCTTTTCATCGCGCTCGTTGATGGCCTCGGCTTTTACAAGCAGCACCTCAGCATAGCGGATAACCTGACGGTTCATAGCGCGTTCGGCCGCACTGGTCTCTGGACGATCGTGGTCAATGTATTTATTGTAGCGTGAGAATCCAGACTCCTTAATACCATCGCCATCGGCATCGTAGTAGAAGTGGAAATAACTCTGAGTAGATGGACGCCACAATGAGTCGGCAAACGATACATCTTTACGCTGGTCACCCTCAAGATAAGAGTGCTCTACGGTGTTGTCTGGGCCAGGAGCGATATGTGGCAGTGATACGCTGAACGATGTTGAGAACGAGCAGTGGCAGAGGTGATTACCACCTGAGTTATCACCATTGATTGAAGAGCCTACATAGGCCTGAACAGCGAAGATGCTCTCCTTACCATTACGGTTCTGATTGTTCCAGTTGTCGTAGAAATCCTCTTCAAGACTATACTGATTAGAATCGATAACCTTCTGAGCATACTCTACTGACTTATCATAGTACTCCTTTCGCTGTGCATCGGTAAGATCATCGTCAATCTGTGCCCATGTAAGGTAGACCTTAGCCAATGCCGAATTAGCTGCACCACGTGTGGCACGTCCGATATCACTCTGACCATAGCCGCTAGCCTCTGGCAAGCGCTCAGCTGCGTTCTTCAAGTCATCAACAACCTGTTGATAAACCTCGGTTATTGAGTTGCGTACAGCATTCTTTCCTCCACTGGTGGTTGTTACAAGGGGAATAGGACCCCAAATCTGTACAGCATAGTTGTACCAGTAGGCACGCAAGAACTTGGCCTCGCCGATAACTCTTGACGCAATGGCTGGTGAAACACCTGCGGGATTCTTTTCCAACTTCTCAATAGTATCGTTGGCGCGAGCAATTGAGGAATAGATGTTTGACCATGCACTAACAACGTATGAGTTTGTTCCATCCCATGCCAGCAGTCCAAGCATACCACCGCCACCATTTGGGTTCTCGCCTGATACAGTAGTCTCGGTTGTAAGGTCGAAGAGGTACATAAACGATGTACACATAGAGATATTAACTGCGTAAACAGCGTTTACTAATGCCTGTGCATCGGCATCACTCTGAGGCAGGTTGCTCTCTGCCAACTCACTCTGGTTTCCTTGATCCAATGATTCGCATGACGTAAGCGATACTGTAGAAAGTCCAAGCAGCAAAGCCAATGACGAATGGATTATATTAATCTTCTTCATTTTTTCGATTCAATTATAGGGGTTGAACAATTAGTACGACAACTTAACACCAAAGGTGAAGGTACGTGCTGAAGGATATGTGCCGCGGTCTACGTAACCAGAATACTCAGGATCGAAACCACTATAGCTTGTAATGGTAAGCAGGTTCTGTGCCGAAGCATAGAGATATACACCTAACTTTGTGCCATTCTGGAAACGAGGCTTGAAGCTGTAGCCCACCTGGATGTTCTTAAGACGGAGGTAGCTGGCGTCCTCGATGAAACGGCTGTCGAGATAGCTGTTATAGAGGTTGAGGGCATAGGCACGAGGGATTGTTGTGCTTGGGTTGCTCTCAGACCAACGGTTAGCTAACTTGGCCGATGCATTGTAGCTGGCGTTTGGTGATTCAAGAGCCTGTTCCAACTGATTGTAAAGCTTGTTGCCATAGCTGCCTTGGAAGTTGAAGCTGAGATCCCAGTTCTTGTAACGCAGTTGTGATGCGAAGCCATAAGTAAACTTTGGCTGTGCAGAACCGAGAACTACACGGTCGTTCGTCTGATCGACTACGCCATCACCATTCTGGTCGACAAATTTGGCATCGCCATACTCCACGTTAGTCTTGTTCGATGGAGCAGGTACCTTACTCAAATCATCTCCTGCCTGTACAACGCCATCGAACTCCCAACCGTAGTAGGTTCCCAAAGCCTCACCTACACGAATAATGGTCTGGTTTCCGTTGATAATCTCGTTTTGTTGAGTTCCAAGGCTTGTTACCTTGTTCTTGTTATGGGCAATATTTGCTGATGCATTCCACGACAGCTCTTTCTTCTGAATCAGTGTAGCGTTAACTGCAAACTCAACACCATCGTTAGTTACATTTCCTACATTGCTAAGCTGTGATGAGAAACCTGTGGTCTGCTCAACCGGGATAGACAGGAGCAAATCGGAAGTCTTTTTGTGATAGTAGTCAAATACAAAGTTCAACTTTCCTTTTAAAATAGAGAGATCGAAACCAAGGTCGTAGGATGTGGTTGTCTCCCACTTTAGGTCGTTGTTGCCTAAACCGGAACGATAGTAGGCTGTGTTCTTTGTGCCAGTGCCAAAGTAATAGTGGGTTGCTGCGTAAGTAGAAAGGAAACGATAGTCGCCGATCTCCTGATTACCAACAGTACCTATGCTGGCACGAATCTTAAGATCTTCAAGCCATTTCTGATTTTTCAGGAACTTCTCTTCGTTAACATTCCAAGAGAATCCGAGTGATGGGAACCAACCCCACTTTTTATTCTTGGCAAATCGAGATGAACCATCGGCACGCAGAGTTGCAGTGAGGTGATAGCGGTCTAACAACGAATAATTGATACGACCAATACCAGAGTGAAGAACCGATGTAACAAAGTTACTCTCGGGAGTGATGAGCTGCGAACCTGATTGTAGTGAGTGGAAACCAAGATTCTCGTTGGCAAAATTGGCTGATGCTGCAAGTACATTCTCGCTCTTTTCCTGCTGATAGGTATAACCACCCAACACCTCAATCTCATGCTGCTTCCACTTCTTGTTCCAGGTCAATGTTGCCTCCACTTGGTCGCTCTCCCAACGTTTACTACCGATTGATGCGTATCCCTCGGTATTGAAACCTGCGGTAGAAGTTGAAGGACCAAAGAAATTCTGTCGGGTGTTTATGATGTCGGTAGATCCCTGAACACGCAGGCGTAGACCAGGAACGATCTCCCAAGCGCCAAATACTGAAACCAGAACATTGTCAACCTTAGTCTCTGCATCTACCTCGCTTAGGTCAGCGATTGGATTAGGAGTCTGTCCACTTCGTACAAAATCGCCTGCCTCAAATGGGTTAGCATAGTTGTAGGTACCATCGGCGTTATAGATGGGAACTGCTGGCGATGTGCGGAGAGCCTGCTCAAGAATTCCACTGAATCCGTTTGAATAGCTTCCAAATGAGTAAGAACCTCTTTGAGTGCTCTTAGATATGTTAGACTTCAAACCTATTGTAAGGTTCTTAAAGATATCGCGCTCATAGTTGATACGTGCACCAAGACGTTTGAAGTCTGTACTACGAATAACACCCTGCTGATCGGTGTAGTTGGCAGAGATAAGGAATCGCTCATTATCAGAACCACCATTTACTGACAACTGGTGCTGCTGGGTGGTAGCAGAACGAAAAAGTGCATCCTGCCAATCGGTACCTTTACCCCATGATGACACAACTGCAGGTGTTATGCCTGTTGCTGTTTTCTGAGCATCGGTGGCTAGGTCAAGATAAAGGTCACCCCACTGCTGTGCATCAAGAAGATCGAGAGTCTTGCGTACTGACGATACTCCGATGCTATAGCCGTAGTCAACCTTAACACGACCACGTTTACCATTCTTGGTGGTAACAATAATTACACCATTAGCACCACGCGAACCATAGATGGCCGATGCTGATACGTCTTTCAAAACCTCGATAGACTCGATATCGGATGGGTTGATAGATGCCAATGGGTTGAAGTTACTGTCGGCAAATGAGACACCAGTCTTTGTGGCACTGTTGCTATTATAAATAAGTACACCATCGATAACATACAGAGGTTCATTACCACCGTTTATGGAGTTACCGCCACGAATGCGTATATTGATAGATGCACCAGGCTGTCCTGATGAAGATGTGGCATCAAGACCAGCTACTGCGCCACCAAGAATATTGTCGAATGATGTTGAAGTCTGCAACAGCTCTTCGTTCTTTACAGTAGTAACTGCACCTGTCAGAGCCTTACGTTTCTGCACACCGTAACCTACAACAACAATTTCATCGATCTTGTTAGAGTTATCAATCAGTGCAATCTCTACTGGTTCATCGAAATCGTAAACATCTACATCGAGGGCACGATAGCCCACGTATTCTACACGAAGTGTTAGAGGTGCTTCAACTTTTGTCTGGAGTTTGAAGTTACCATCGATGTCGGTAACCACACCTTTGCTCTTTTCGCTCTTCA
>Ga0256407_10008090_pt1 | contig 15570 bp, 2 predicted proteins | sample RumenRJG_04DNA_FD_193489 | JGI IMG/M metagenome (GOLD analysis project Ga0256407, IMG submission 193489) | Bovine rumen microbial communities from Lethbridge, Alberta, Canada - RJG_04 | ecosystem: Host-associated > Mammals > Digestive system > Stomach > Rumen | place: Canada: Alberta | collected...
TGGGGATTGGGGTTTGGGGATTGGGGATTGGGGATTGGGGATTGGGGATTGGGGATTGGGCCCAATCCCCAATCCCCAATCCCCAATCCCCAATCCCCAATCCCCATATATAATTTTAATTTCTTAACTAATTTTAAATCATATAAATATCTAAATTAACTAATTTTATTTAATTTTATATAAAATGAAGAAATGTTCTATTTCAGCAGATTCTTCTTGTGAAGAAGTTGCAGAAGATTTAATAGCAAATTGTAAGCTAAAAAAAGAAGATAGAGATAAATTCATAAAAGAAGGAATATCTGGTGATGTTTTGCCTTCATTAGATATTACAGATTTGCAAGAAATTCTTGGATTTAAACTAGGACCATCCAAAAGAATAATAAAATATATTGATGAAAATAAAGATAGGCTTCAACCTAAAGATATATCAGAAAATATTCCGATTAAAAATGAAGAAGAAATAAAATCCTTTTTTAAAAATTATATTGGTTTTGAAGGAAATTTAGAAGGAATAAAAGGAGAAAATGACCTTAAGCAACTTAAAGAAGCAGATATTAATAAACTTGAATTAAATCTTGGACAAAGAATTAAGTTAAATAGATATATTAATTATTTTAATTCATTAAAAGAAAAAAAAATAAAAGAATTAAAAATTACAATATCAAAGGAAAGTTCTGATGAAGAAGTTTTAAATTATTTAAAAAATGAATTAAATATTTCTGATGAATCCATTGAAAAACTTGGATTAGATGAAGATATTTCGGATTTCTTATTTGGAGATAATCCATTATCAGAAAAAGATATAAATAATTGCTTAAACAAAAATGAAATTAAACAGGAAGAATATGAAATGCTTAAAAAGTTTATTGAAAAAAGAGATGAAATGATTAAACAAGAATCAATTAAAATTTCAAAAGAAAGTAGTGAAGAAGAAATTTATAAATTTATAAAAGAAAAACTTAATTTTGATATAGATAAGCAAAATATTAAGGAATTAAATTTAGATAAGTATGAAAATATTAATGAAGAGGAAAAAGAAATTTTGATTAATTATATAAATAAAATAATAATGAAGCAAAAAGAGGAAAATATTAATATAATAAATAATAATATAATATATAGTGAAGCTAAAATCGGAAATGAAGATTATGAAATTTACCAAAAAGTGAAAAATAATAATAAAATAAATTTACAAAATAAAAAAAAGAATAAAATTAAAATAGAAGATTCTACCGAAATTTTTTATTGGAAAAAGGATTTAGAAACTCTTCAAAAAGATTCTGATTATAATATATTTTTTATTTTATCAACAAAAAATGAGTCAATTTCTAACTTAAGATTTGCTGTCTTTCAAAAAACTGGAACTATTTTTAAATCATATTTCAATTATGAATTCCATTTAATAAATAAAGCAGGGTATAGTTTTAAAAATAAAAATTATTGTCTATTAATGTTTCAAGTTACTTCAGATTATCCTATTTCCAAAATTTCTTTCAATGTTAAAGATTTCGATAACAGTCTTGAAAATCCAGTATATGAATCATCTGAAATAACATTAAAAGAAGGCAATAACAATTATTTTATTTTAGATGATGAAAAATCTGATTATTATAAATATTTTCCTAAAATTGATTTGGATGAATATTTCTCAGAATATTTAGATTATTTTTTTGACGAAAAAAAAGATATAATAAACACTATTAAAAATGACCTTCTAAGAGTATTAAGTAATAAGATAGAAAATACAAAAAATATTGAATTATCAGGAAAAAATATTTTAAAATTAATTGGTTTTTGTGGCCCAAGAAATATTGAGTTAAAAAAACTTGAAAATATAAAAATTGAAATTTCAAATGAAAAATTAGATAAAAATTATTATAAATCAATTGAATTTATAAAAGGAAATTATAAGCCTAATGAACAAATAATGATTTGTTCTATCCTATTAAAAATTTATTCTATTTATGATATTGATGAATTATTAAAAATGATAAATGAAGAAGTATATTCCAAAATGTTTTATGATTTAATGTTTGTTTCTCCTCAGCAAAATATTTATTCATATATTCAAATAAAGAAAGGAATGAATGAAAATCAGCTTAAAAAATTACAAAAAGAATTGTTTAAAATAATAAAAAATTTAAAAGAAATTCAAAACATTATAAATATAGGTGAATCAATAGAAGATACTTTAAACACTGTTTTTGATAATTTGAATATAATAATACCAATAATAGAAAAAGAAAGAAATAAATTTAAAGGATTTCAATGGAATAATCCAAAAATTCAGGATAATATTTCAAATATTTATATTATTTTTAATAAAATTATGGGCACTCTTAAACTTACAAAAAGAGAATATAGTTTATTCAATATAGAAGATATTATTGAAAAAATGATTGATACTTATATAAATAAAGAAAATTTTGAAGAATATTTATTACTTGGAAATTTTATCAAATTAGGGAATAATATTAATACAAAAATAATTGACAAATTTCATAAAAATATACATGAAAAAGGAATTTCTCTTATTAAAAATGATAAAATGACACCAAAGCAAATTGCTAATTTTATTAAATGTCAAGATTATTATTATGGCATTAAATATGTTTTTGACGAAAAAAAAAGAGATCCTACAATATTAAATTATATTAAAATTACAAGCAAATTCAAAGACTATAAAGAAAATATTAAATTAATAAAAGATTATGAATTATATAAATTATATGATAATTCTACTATAGATATGAAGAAAATGTTTTATAGTGAAATTTTGAAACAAATACAATCATTTAATGATATAGAAAGTATTTTTGAGATATTTCCTTCTGGATATATAACTGGGCTTTTACTAGATTATATAAATAGACATTTAAAAGAATTATTAAAATCCATAGATAAAAAAAATTGTAATATTTCATATTCAGTAATTGATAAATGGCTAACATTTAATTTTTATGATGATATTTTTGGTGATTTAGATGGAGTAATAAAAGCTTTAAATGAATTTAATAATTTTACCACAAATTACTATTTATATTTGATGAAAAAGGATGATATGAAAACAATTTTTGATAAAATAAGATATCATATTATATCATTTTTTATAGAGCATAACCAAAGTGGTTTAGTTAATGAAGAAGTTTTAATTACACTTTTAAAAGAAGCTCCTAATGAAAATTTTACTAAAGATTTTGTTAAAAATATCGATACTAAAATATTAAAAGAAACTGATTTTTATACAAAAAATGTAACTCCTAATTTCGAATTTTTTAAACGATTTTTTGAAATTATTAACAAAGATTTGGAAGAAAAATTAAAGGGTTATAGTTATATTGAAGAATCTACAATAACCAAAACAAAAATAATAGATGATTTAAAAAATCAAAATGTTCAATATGAAAAAATAAACGGATTAATTTCAGATGATGATAGTTTTTTAGAAAAAATAAAAGTATTAGCAGAAAGTAATGAAGAAGCTGAAAAAATATTTAATCATTTGAAAGAATCAATTGAAAAATGCAAAAAAAAATTCCAACAATTAGAATTAATTATGGATTATTATAAGCAATTTTACAAAGAAGAAAAAAATGATCAATTTATTTTAATAAAAAATAAATTAAATGAATTATATAATACTAATATTTCAGATATTTTAGCAAAAAATAATTTTTTTAAAAATAATGATAATTTTGATTTTGATGAAGCTATTGAAGATTGCAAAAATATAAAATATAGAAACTCAAAATTTTTTATGATTATTTATGAAAAAAATAAAGAAAATTATAAAAAATCAGAAGATGAAAGATTTAAACAATCAATTAAAGAATATCAAGAAGTTGTAACAAATATTTTAACACAAAAAGAAAAAAATTTAAAATTTTTTGAAATAAATAATATTCATGATATTTTAAATGTAGTAAGTACTTATAAAAATAACTTAAAAGAAGAAATTGATTTTACACTAGAAGAATTTAAAGATTTAAATAAAGAAGAATATATAAAAAATGAATTATTAAATGATTTAATTAATTATTCAAAAAAAGATAAAGCTTTAAAATTATTAGAAGGAATTCAATGTTTCATTGAAATATTCAAAGAAATAAAAAATATAGAAATAAGCGAATATTTAAAAGAAATAGAAAATTTAAATTCTAAATTATCATTAGAAGATATAAATAAAGAAGAGATAACAGAAATAATTAATATTTTATTAGAAAAAGGTTTTGATATAAATAATGAAACACCAGTAATGAAATTTTATAGTTCAATAAAAAAAGATGCTATATTATTTCTTAAAAAATTAATGAATTTAAATTTCGATATTAGAAATTTAAATGAATTTGTGGTAGAAAATGCTGCATCGGAAATTCAAACTTCTCATATAGATAATTTAATTTATGTATTCGAATTTTTTGTTAGAATATTTAATAATAAAGAAATAACCACTGATAAAACACTAATTGAAATTTTTAGAAACGAAATAAATAATAATAAAGAAATTTGGACAAGGATAGATAGTTATCAAAAAATATATGGAGAAATTAATCGAATTTATGACCAATATGGACAAAACCCTGTAATGACTCATAAAAAAATAAAAATGATACTTGATGAATCTTTTATAGATATTTTTAAAGATGAAATTAATAATGAAATTTCTTTTAAAATAACATATAAACAAAAAATAGAAGATAAAGAAAAAGATGAAATTATTGATGTAAAGAAATCAGAAGAATTAAGAAATAAAATTTTACTTTCGTTCAATAATTCTGGGAAATTAAAGGATGAAAATGAAGGAGAAAACGCTGATAAAAAAAAGATATCAAATGAATATATTAATTTAATAGATAATATAAAACAATTAACAAATACTTTGAACAGTTTATTACATACTGGATATCCATATATCATAGATTTAAAATTAAATATAAAAAATTCTTTGGTAAATGATGAAAATGGTCAAGAATTAAAAAATATTATGGATAATTATAAAAAAGAAAATGATAAATTTAAAAAATTATTAGAAGATGCTTATGAAAAATTCCCTTTATTGAGATTATTTTATGGTCAACAATTTATTAAATTATTTAACCTAACTAAAAATAAAGAAAATAAAAATATTTTTCATTTAATTAATTCTGTTGCTTTGAATCGAATTAATAATATGGAAATTGATTATAAATATAATAATGATATTAATGAACTTGAAAATATTAATCAATATTTAGAATTATTATTTAAAAATAATGATATTAAAATAGACGAATTATACGAAGAAAATAAAGTATTAGAAGAAAAAAATTTACCTCCTGGTATTTATAGAAGAGTTATTTCTGGAGATAAAGATGATATTATTAATAATATATTAAATGTTTATCTAAATCTTACTAATAATATTCCAATAATTAATACTTTATTAATTTGTAATGAGGAAACTACAATTGAAAATATCCAATCTTTTCTTTATAGAGCAATATTTTGCGATAAACCAATTTTATTCTTAATTTCAAATATTGAATGTATGGAATTATTTAATATTAAAAATTTAATTAAAATTTTAAAAGTCTTATATAAAGTAAAAAAGAATAGAAAAATAAATTCATATATTTTATTTTTTTATGAAAAAAAAGAAACAGGGTTAGCAAGATTTTTAGAAAAGTTTGTTTCAGAAAAAAATAATTTAGATATTTCTTATATAAATATGACAGAAAAAAAATATAAAGATTTTGAAAAAATAGAAGTTTATTCATCAGAATTTGCCGGGTATGGAAAAACAACTGAAATAAAAAATAAGGCAAAAGAAAAAAATGGAAATTATTTTTATTTACCAGTAGGTGGTACTTTAACAAGGGATTATATAATAAAAAATTTAATAAATTTAAATATAGATTTAAAAAAAGGAAACGAAAATTATTTACATTTAGATTTATCCGAAACTGATAATGATGAATTAATGACTGAAATTTTATTTAAACTAATTGTTTTAAAATATATTGATTCAAAAAGGAATATTTATTATTTAGGATATGATCTTAATTTAATGATAGAATTACCAAAAAGTTTTTATAATTTCAATGAAAAATATAAGATATTAAATTTATTTAATAATATACAAATTAAAGAATTAAAGCCTTTACGTTTAGAAGAAGATATAAAATATATTAAAGACTCTCCTATTTCAATAGTTGCTGAAGTTTTAGATTTATATGATAAAAACCAAATAGAAATGAAAAATATTGATTTAGATGCTCCAATAACAAAAACTGCAGAAGAATGCGAAAAAATAATTAATAAATATTTTAATGTTGAAAATCAAAATTATTATCAAAAAATGAATTTTATTAAAATATTATCAATTCAATTCAAAAAATTCACAGAAAATTTATATTTAAATTGTGAATTCAATCCTGAAGGTGAAATTTTCCTTATTAAAATAAGAAAATCTATAATTTATAATTTTATCGAATTAACAAAAGTTTTCACTAGATCTCCTTATGATTCACTATTATTAAGACAAAATCAAAGTAGACTTATATTTGGGAAAATAAATGAAAATCAAGCAAAAGAAGATGAATTAATGAAACTTGCAGATGAATCAAATAAGCAAGAAATTTTTTCTTTTGAAAAAGTAAAACCAAGTTTAGTTTTTTTTAATAGAGATGGTTCTTCATTAAGTATTATTTCAAATAATGATAAAAATGAAAAATATTATAAAGATTTAAGACTTTTATGGAATTTAAGTAATCCTAAATTAAATGAAATCTCATTTGAAGAATTGATTGAAGTAGTAAATTATAGAAAAACTGATATTTTAAATGATTTAATTGATTATAAAAGTTTAAATCACGAAAAATTTTTGGAACAAATAAAAAATATATTTTGCTTAGATAAATTATCTATAAATGATTTAAAAGATATTTGTACAAAATTAGGAAATTATATTTTTGTATCAGATAATTTCATAAAAATGGTCGCAATTTTATTAAACATAGAAGCAAAAATTCCTGTTATTTTAATGGGTGAAACCGGAGTAGGAAAAACAAAATTATTGGAAATGTTAGCAACATTATATGGAAAAGGTGAGCCTAATTGGCATAAATTACAAATACATGCTGGAACAACTGACCAAATAATAGTTGAATTTATTGAAAAAATTGAAAAAAAATATCAATCACAAGAAAATTTAGAAGAACCAGTTTGGATTTTTTTTGATGAAATAAATACTTGTAATTCATTAGGATTAATTACTGAAATAATGTGCAATCATACTTATTTAGGAAAAAAAATAAATAAAAATTTTGTGTTTTTAGGTGCTTGTAATCCTTATAGAATAATTACTAAACAAATGAAAGTAGGAGGATTAGTTTATTACAATACCAAAGAAAAAAATAAATTAAATAATTTAGTATATACAGTCAATCCCTTACCTCATTCTTTACTTAATTTTATTTTTGATTTTGGCTCTTTGCAACCAGAAGATGAAAAAAAATATATTACTAATACAATAATAGATATATTAACACGATTAAAAGAAAAAGAAGTAATTAAAGATTTTGATAAAATAAAAAAAGAGGATATAAAAAAAATAAAAGAAGAAATTATTGAAAGTATTGTTATATGTCATGATTTCATGAGAAAAAAATATGATAGAGCTTCTGTGAGTTTAAGAGAAATAAGACGTTTTGGAATATTTTTTGAATATTTTATTAAATATTTTAAAGGAAATAAATATGAGACTTTAAAAGATAGTCTAAATATGACTTTATATTTATGCTATTATTTAAGATTAAATGAAAAAAAAGTTCGAAAAGAATTAGCAAAAGAATTACAAAAAAAAAAATTTTTGATGATTTTTTAAGAATCCCTGAAAATGAAATAAAATTAATAACAAATGATATGGTCATCGAAAAAGATAGAGGAATCGCTTTAAATCCAGCATTAAGAGAAAATTTATTCACTTGTTTTATATGTATTGATAATTCTGTTCCTTTAATTATTGTTGGAAAACCAGGCACAGGTAAATCTTTAAGTTTTCAAATATTATATAATACTTTAAAAGGGGAATATTCAGATTCAGTAAGATTTAAAGAAAAAGGAAAATTATATAGATATTATTATCAAGGTTCTGGTACAAGTACTTCTGAAGGAATCAAGGAAGTCTTTGAAAAAGCACTTAAAGCCAAAAAAAATAGTGAAGAAAATAATAATAAAATAATTACTTTGGTTTTCTTTGATGAAATGGGACTTGCGGAAAGATCAATAAATAATCCATTAAAAATAATTCATTATTTATTAGAAAAAGATACAGAAGAATCAGTTCCGTTTTTAGGAATATCAAATTGGAAATTAGATGCTGCTAAAATAAATCGTGCTTTAAATTTGTCAATTACAGATTATGAAAAAGAAGATTTAGAAGAAACTGCTAATGCTATTGCTGAAGCTTTAGATAAAGATATTGCAAATAGAAATTCTGATTTTTTTCAAACTTTGGCTAAGACTTATTATGAATATATGAAATCTATTCAAGGAAATTTTAACGAAAATAAAGATTTTCATGGAAATAGAGATTTTTATAATTTAATCAAAACATCAATGAAGGAATTAATTGAAAGAAAAGATGAATTGAACGAAAATAGAAAAAAAGTATTAACTGAAGCAGGACTTCATGCCTTAGATAGAAATTTTAGTGGTTTGGAAGATTCAAATATTAAAATTAAGAAAATATTCAAAGATTCTTATAAGCCAAATTATGATTTTCGTGCTGAATTAGAAAAACCTTTTTCAGTTTTGGATGCGATTAAAAAAAATATATCTGATTCAAATACTCGATATTTAATGCTTATATCTGAAGGAAATGATGCCAGAGATATAGTTAAATATATATTAAATTTAGATAATAAAAAATTTATAGAATTAATAGGTAGTAAATATCAAACTGATATCAGTTCTGGTCGCTATAGTGAAGAAATTTTGAATAAAATAAAATTTGTAATGGAAACAGATAATATTTTAATTTTGAAAGATTTGGATATGATTTATCCTTCTTTATATGATTTATTTAATCAAAATTTTACTATAATGGGAGAAAAAAAATTCGCAAGAATTGCATTTGAATATGCAAAAATATCTTCTGAAGTAAATAAAGATTTTCATGTAATTGTTTTAGTAAATAATAATCAAATAAAAAATCTTAAATTAGATCCTCCTTTTTTAAATAGATTCGAAAAACATATTATTAACTTTAATATGATTTTAGAAGAAAGAGATAAAAATATTGCTAAAAAAATAACTAATTATCTTGAACTTATTTCTTCATTTAATAACAATCCAAATTTGAAAATAGATTTATTTAATTTATTAATCAATTGCAGATTACATAATATTGAAGGCTTAATATATAAAATAAAAAATAATAATAAAGAAAAAAATGAAATTTTAGTTCAAAAAGAAGAAAATGATTATGAAGAAAATTTAATAAAAGAAGTTTTTAAAATTATTGTGCCAACATTTTGCCAAGATATTATTGCCTCAATGGTTAATTCAGGTGTCCAGCCAGGAAATTATAATAATATGGTATTGGATATATATAATAAATCAAATACAATTAATTTTATTTCCTTTTTAAAAAAAATAAAACAAAGAAAAAACGTGATTTATACTTTTAGTAAAATAACTGAGGATATTTTCAAAGAAAATTATTTAAAAGAAAATTTAGGAATAAAAACAGAATTTGGTTTAATTAATAAAGATACCACTGTTATTGAAATGGTTGAATCAATAAAATCCGAATCTGATTTAAAACTTATTTTAAAAAATTTCGATGAATCAGATGATAAAAATTTATTAATAATAAAATTAACAGAAAAAGATTTGAATAAAATTAGCTCTATTCAATTTGTTATAGATAATTCAGAAAATGAATTTCCAAAATTAAAAAAAAAATTAATATTTTTAATTATTCATAAACAAAGATTACCAATGAGTTATAATTTTAAAAAAGAAGAACCGCCTGAATTAATTTCATTTTTCAATGATGATTATTATCAAATTTTTATTGATAATTTACATGGAAAAGAAAATTTAAATATTTTTAAAATAATGCAAAAAAATAATGATATAGTGGCACAAGAATATATATATAATCCAGAATTTATTAAAAATAAAATATTCATGATAATTAATTATTTGAATTATAAAATTATTTTTGAAACTAAAGAAATAAATAAAAAAAATTTTGCAAAAAAATTAACCGAATATATTCTAATTAATGAATACATCCAAAAACAAATAATAATTAATTTAAAAAAGCAAAGAAAAACAATAAAAAATGATATTAAAGATGTTTTTATATCAGATAATATAGATATTAATGATGTTGATTTTATTGAAGTAATTGCTACTAAATTAAGCAGAAGTTTTTGTACTTGTTTATTAAAAATTATTTATAATAGTTTAAATGAAAATATTTTGATTCCTTTAATGATAAACAAAGATATTGAATCTATTCTGAAAAATAATTATTTTAATAATTTAATCAAAAATTATTTTGAAAATACAATAAGAACTATAAAAAAACTTGATATGAATATAAATGCTAATGAAATAATTATTTATAATGGTCTTTTAATTCCAAAAAGCAAACAAAATTTTATTCTATTAATGAAATATTTTGAATCAAAAATTGATAAATTTAACCTAAATGAAGAAATGCTTAGGAATAAAATTTATAATGACATAAATAAGATTTTTAAAAAAGAAAACGAATATAAAAAAAATTCTGAAAAATTAAGAGAGAATTTAAAACTCGAAATAAATAAAAATGATTTCTTTAAAGAATTATTCAATCTAAATAATAATGATTTATTAATAAATGAATATTTAAGATATTTTGTGATTCAATATATTGAAAATAAAGAAACAAAAAATTATGAATTTAATGAAAAACTAGTTAATTTTTTGAAATTGCTTACACAAATAAAATTAAATAATTCCGAAAAAGAAAATAAAGAATTCATTATTCAAGAACAGATAGATGATTTTATTACTATTTTTATATTTACTCAAGGATACAAAAAAGAAATAAAAGTATTTTTTGATTGTTATTTAGAAATAATTAAATTCTTTGATAATGATAATAATAATTTAGAAGAAAAAATGAAAAAATATTTAGAAGAAGATAAAATAAAATACGAGGAATCTACAAGGAATCCAAAATATACAAAAATTGTAAATATATGTCTTTTTAATATAATCGAATCTTTTATAAGAGTAATTTTATTATATAGTCAAGAATTAAATAAAAGGGATAAACCAAAATTTTTTGAATATATAAAGATATTTCCTTTTCTTGAAACTTCTTTACAAAATATTAATAAAGATAATCATTTATATAGTAAAGAAATATATAATCTTAGAATAATTTCTAGAATAGAAAATGATTATAAAGATAATCAAGAACTATTTGGAAATAATTTTGATAAAATATTAGATAACCTTTTATTGCAATCAACTTTATTTTATTGCAATAATTTCGAAAAATTATATGAAGTCGTGATAGAATTATTTAATATTTTAGATGAAACTTTTCCTGAAAAAAATGATACTTATAAAAATTTATTGTTCTTTATATTCCGACAAGAATATACTAATATTTATATCGATGATATAAGAATAAAATTATTGGAAAAATTTTTTAATAATGAATCATTATTGAAAAATTCAAAATTATTTTTAGCGGAAAAATTAAAAGTTCTCCAGCCTGAAATTTTTGAAGAAAATTCAAAAAAGGATACTTTAGCTAATTATATTTCTAATTTTATGAATTTACAATCAGAAAAATTCCAAAAAATTAAAAATATATTAAATGCGTGTAATAAAATAAATATTCCAGAATTTAACGAAATTTTATTATATTTTTTCGAAGGTTTATGCCAAAATTATTTTTTCACTATATATAAAAAATATTATAATGTATATAATGAAAAATGTTGTAATGAAATGTTATTAGGTCTTTCTTTAGATTATTTAAAAAAAGCAATTAATTATTTATATGAACATAAAGAAAATAATGATAATAATTTATTAAAATTATATGCGATTGCTTATATTAAAAGTTATTGTTATTTTTATGTCGAAATTCACAAAGATAATTTCGATAAAATTAATTGGGAAGAAATTAATAATATTCTTTATGATAAGGATAAAAATAATGAAAATATTTCATTTATGAGAAATATTTATATAGCTAGATTATACCTTAAAAAATTTCCTGATTTTTATTCTTTTATGAGTTATGATTTCAAAATAAAAGCAATTCCTGTAATAGATGATATCAGCGAAAGAATAATAAAAGAATCTATTAATGAAGGCTATGTTTTTAATGAAAGTTTTATTAATCAAAAAATATATAAAAATTATAAGAATATTTTACAAAATATTGAAAATGAAAATTTAAATATGGATTTAATTAATCAAAATTTAGACGCTTTTTATTGCTGTTTAGTGAATAAAACTTTATCTTTTAAACTTGGAAAAAATAAAGAACAAATTCATAATAAAATGCAAGTATTATATAATAAATCAAAAGAAGAAATAAATTTATCAACTCAAGGAAAAATATTATATGAATATTTATTAAATAATAATTTATTCGAAAGTGAAATTAGTAATAAAATAAAAGCAAATGAAATTTTGACTCAAAAAGATTTAGAAATAATATTATATTCTTTTCGTTTCGTTTTTAATACTAAAGAAAATGATAATAACTTTTATTATAATTTATTAAAGCCAAAAGCTAGTGAATATATTAATAACAATTTCATACCAGGTTCATTTCAAATAATAAGTGAATTTATTAAATCTTATAAAATTTTAAATGAAAAATTAAAATTGAGAATAGATATGGGATATTATATTTGCAAAGATTGTGGATTTTTATACGAAGTAGAACCTTGCACTTTTCCTATGGAAATTTTATATTGTATAAATGAGCATAAATGTGGTGGTGTTGATCATAAATGTGCTAAAAAAGATTTAAGAGTATTTTATAATAAAGCAGATTATGAATATTTAAAATTAAAATGGTTGGATTTCAGCCCTCAAAATAAGCCATGGTTTGATTCTTTTGAACCTTTAATGAATCTTGAAGAATTTAAAGAAAAATATGTAAATAAAAATATGCCAGTTATTGAAAAAGGAATTATTAAAAATTATGAAAGTAAAAATTTCGAAAGTTTGGATTTTGTTAGAGATATGGATATAATCACTTTTAGATTATTAAATTTAATTTTATATTCTTATTTATTTTCCAGTTATATATTAAAAAATCTATCAGAAGAAGAAATTCAGGATTATTTAATTAAAGAATATAAACCGAATTTATTTGGAGTAATTAAAAAAAATTGGGAATTATTAGAAATATCTTTAAGGGAAAAAGGAATTGAAAATGTTCAAATATTTATTAATATAATATTCGATGATATAATGGAAAAAATAAATAATTTAGATAAAGTTGATACTATAGAAAAATTAAATAAATTTGAAAAAAATATTAATGATTATATAATGAATATTATATCAAAAAAAGAAATTATAGAAAAAATGATTAATGATTATAAAATAATAAACAAAGAATTAAATAATCTGAATCCTTATAGTATAAAAGAAATAATAAAATCAAGTTTTGATCCTTCAGAATATGATCAAAATCAATATCCTGATATTCAATATTATTTAGCATCTTCTCCTCAAAATTTGGATACTTTTATTAATAAATTTAATTCCTCTAATGAAAATGAAAAAAAATATTTCTTAATAAATCTCTTAATAAAAAAAGACCAAGAAATAACAAAAGATGCTATAAATTTAAAAAGTATAGAAAGTTTAAATAAATTAGGAAATATTTTAATAAATATATTTTCTTATAAAATAAGCAGAGAAGAAGCAAAAATAGTTAAATTTAATGATAAATTACCAGAAATATATAATTTATATAATAAAATGGATAACCTAGATGAAATAAAAAATGAAGATGATTTCAAAAAAAAATTAATCGCTCCTTTTCTTGAAAGTTGGGATAATGTCAAATCGAAATCAATTCAATATAAATGCATGATATTAAAAAATGGAAAACAATTTGGAGTTCCACTTGATATTAATATGGATAATTATCTTTCAAATTTTTTAGTTGATGTAGGTGAACAAGATGGAGGAATATTTTTGGCTTCTGCTTATGAGCATTTAATCGAATGGCAAAATAAATTAATTAATTTAATAATAGAACAAAATAAAGAAAATGGTATTCTTAATAGTTATATTCCACAATTAGAAAAAGAAATTTCTATTCAAGACGCTTCTGAAAATGATATTATTGTTATAAATGATGATACTTATAAAAAATTAAATGAATTAATTATGAATTGTTCTATGAGAAATATTTTTAATAAAGAAGGAAAAATAGATTATAAAAATTATTATGATAATTTATATGATTATGATTATATCGAAACTGAATTGGCTAAAATTATTATACAAGGAAAAAAGAAATTTAAAAAAGATGATATTAAATTTGTTATTTATAAATACGAAGAATTCAGAGGAGATAATAGTTCTATATTAATTAAATTTGATGAAAAATATCCAAAAAAAGAATTATCAGAACAAGAAAAAAATGCTTTAAATGATTTATTAAAATCTAATAATAATAATAAATTTTATCAGGATATTTCTTCATCTCTTCAACTCATTATGAATCAATTAATAAATGATAATTATGATCCAAATAAATTTTTATATGATATAATAAGAGATCTTCCTCCTTTTATTATTTTGAACGAAGAATTAAAAAATTTATTAGAAAATCAAAATGTATTAAAATGTGAAACTTTTAAATTAAATACTTTAATATCTATGTATGAATATTTAGAAAATTATTGTTGGGCAGAAAATAAAAAACATATTTCTCCTGATATTAAACTTGATTTAGAAGAAAATCAAAAAGAAAATATTATTAATTATTTTGAAAAAAATAAAAATAACGAAAAAAAAATAATTAATAAAAATAATTTCACTACAGCATTAAGAAGATTAATTTCTCGCTTTTTAATCGGTTCAAGGCAAGAAACAGAAATAAACCCAGAATTTAAATTAAGTTTATATATTGGAAGAGCTGAATTTTGGAGTAATGAAGTATCAAATAAAGATTCTTTTGAAATTGAAATTTTTGATATTTGTAAGAATGATATAAAAATTGGTAATAGTTATAGACTTTATGAAGTATTAGGAGGTGATAAAATTCTTTATGAAGAATTAGGAATCAAAATAGAAGAAGAACCACCAAAAAAAGATGAAGAAAATGATGATGAAGATGATGGCGATGGAAGAAATGATGATGAACTTTAAAATGAATAATTGAGGATTTTGTTAATTAAATTATTAAGTATTATTTATTAAAATAATTATAATGTTATTAAAAAAATTAATTTCAATTAATAGTAATTAATAATGGGGATTGGGGATTGGGGATTGGGGATTGGGGATTGGGGAGTGGGGCGTGGGGGCAATCCC
>Ga0256407_10008094_pt1 | contig 15566 bp, 12 predicted proteins | sample RumenRJG_04DNA_FD_193489 | JGI IMG/M metagenome (GOLD analysis project Ga0256407, IMG submission 193489) | Bovine rumen microbial communities from Lethbridge, Alberta, Canada - RJG_04 | ecosystem: Host-associated > Mammals > Digestive system > Stomach > Rumen | place: Canada: Alberta...
GAGATACAATGACAACGCTCCCAAAAGAGCATATTTTTGAGCCTGTTCACCTGCATCAGGAGCTTGCAACAGCATATTTTTGATTTTCTGGGTATCATAAGCCGTCAATCCGACAAAAATCAAAACCCCCAGATAGCTTATTCCTAGGTCGAGAATCGAACTCTTTACAAAGAACACATTAACCAAAGTTGCAATAATGATGCCAATCAAAGCCATCAGTAAATATTTTCCTAATGACGAAAGGTCCGTCTTTGTCGTATAACCCACAAAAGCCATTGCTGCAAATGTTCCTGCCGTAATGAAGAACACAGTAGCTATCGAACTTTGGGTATAAGCAAGGAAGATAAACGATAGCAGCGCTCCATTAATGATTGAATATAGTACAAACATCAACGTAGCTGTTGTCAACGACAATTTATTGATAGCCGAAGATACACCAATGACCAATGCAAACTCAGCAATAATCAATCCCCAAAACAGAATTTGATTTGTCACAAGAGCCTGAAGAATGCCTGGACTGTTTGCTACTCCATAAGCAGTAAAGCCAGTAATGGCCAATGCAAATGTCATCCACACATATACCTTTCTCATTAATACAGGAAAAGCAGCAGAAACATCCCACTGTCTTTCACCTGCATACTCTTTTAATTCATAATCGTTGTAATTCATCTTTTTCGTTTTAATCAATAATTCGGGGGCAAAGATAACGATTTCTTTGTCTTATTTATCAAAAATGAGTATTAAAAAAAAATAAATTCTTGTCTAATTATGAAATTCTTTGTATATTTGCCGTTGCAGAATGCAAAGTGCATCAATCTGCAATTAACTAATACTTAATCCATTATGACTTACAAAGTAATTGACATTGAAGGTGTAGGCGACGTTTATGCAGAAAAACTGATTGCCGCCGGTATCAAAACAGATGCAGAATTATTAGAGAAATGTGCCAAACCTGCTGGTCGCAAGGCATTAGAGGCAGAGACCGGCATTAGTGGTAAACTGATTTTGAAATGGGCAAACCACTGCGATCTTTATCGCATCAATGGCGTAGGTCCTCAATTCGCAGAACTATTGGAGTCTGCCGGTGTTGACACTGTGAAAGAACTGAAGCACCGTGTAGCAGAAAACCTTCAGGCTAAGTTAGAAGAAGTAAATGCTCAAAAGAATCTGACCAACCGTGTTCCTGCAACAGTTGAAATCCAGAAAATGATAGACCAGGCCAAAGAGTTGCCTGCTGTGATGGAATACTAAAAGATGAAACAACGAATATATACATTTATCCTGACGGCTCTGCTATGCGGAGCCGTCAATGCTCAAACAGGTTTCACACATCCTTGGATGCAGAAGCGTGTAGCCTTTTTCGGCGACTCCATTACTGATCCGAAGCACAAAGGATCCAACGTAAAATACTGGCAATACCTACAAGATTGGTTAGGTATTACCCCCTATGTATATGGCATAAGCGGACGCCAGTGGAATGATATTCCCAACCAAACCGACAAGTTACAGAAAGAGCATGGCGACACGGTTGATGCCATTCTTATTTTTATAGGCACTAACGATTTCAATGACGGAGTACCCATTGGCGAGTGGTATGACATCAAGGAAGAAAAGGTGATGGCTGGTATCCATGAACCCAAGCACATGGTGGTTCGCAAACGCATGTATCCAATCATGACGACAACCACGTTCAAAGGCCGCATTAATATAGCGCTCGATAAATTAAAGCGTGCTTATCCAACCAAGCAGGTAGTATTGCTCACACCTATACACCGTGCAGGATTCTATGCGAACGACAAGAATTGGCAACCAACAGAAGACTATTACAATCGCTGTGGTGAACCCTTTAAACGTTATATAGACGCCGTCAAAGAGGCTGGTAACATATGGGCTGTACCTGTTATTGACTTGAATTCCCTAAGTGGTCTTTTCCCTATGATGGATGAACATGTCGTGTACTTCAAGGACGGTAAAAACGACCGTTTGCATCCCAATGAGAAAGGACACGAGCGTATAGCCCGTACCCTTTATTACCAACTCAATGCCCTACCCTGCTGTTTCTAATCAGCAGGGGTTTTCTTTGCTGTCGTACATTCGTTCACGAGATAAACAATACTCATATACGGAATACCCGTATTTGTTTCCAAACCAATTTCACAGGTACGGCTGTTGCTGTATCCCACCTCAATGTGATATTTTTCAATTTGTGGGCGCAGTTTTCGCAACGCGTAGCGGTTTAATTCAGGGAAAGTGAATCCCCTATCGCCAGCAAAACCGCAACACCCTACTCCTTCTGGTAGATATACATTGCTCGAACACAGTTTGGCAAGTGCTATCATATCCTTATCCACTCCCATCTCACGCGTTGAACAAGTCAAGTGGAGGGCTACAGGCCGATCTGTCGGATGGAAGTCTAACCTATCCACCAAATAGGTCATAATAAACTCTGCAGGCTCATACAATTTCATCTTATGCATTACTTTACGCATACGATGCAGACATGGGCTCTGAGCACAAAGCACAGGATATTTTCCTTCCTTTGAAGCTTTCCATAACGCCAGTTCCAACTCGGCGCTTTTCCTATCGGCAATATCAAGCATTCCTTTCGATTCCCAGATCTGTCCACAACACATCTTTTCCATTCCTTTAGGGAAGATAACTTCATAACCAGCTTTAGCCATCAGCTGAATCACCTCATCAACCAAATCATGTCTTTTCCCACCATGTTTCGACTGTCCCATCGTCTGATTGATACAGCTGGGGAAATAAACCACCTTCAGAGGATTATCTATCGAAGGTTGGTTATGTGGCAGCGAACGATCGATGATAAACTGAGTCAAATCTGATGGTCTCGGCTGACGGTGCTTCTTAGGCATTGCCGTCGTCCAAAGAGGCAGGCCCATTTTATTCATCCCCCTACAAAGTTTTGTCATGACAGCCGGTCCAAGGGTTACATGTCCCAAATGGGCAACATCCAAGACGAAGCGCAGTCCCTGTTTTATGCCAGCCATATGATTTGCCGCAAACTCACCCACTTGATACCCCAAATTATTGTTGAGCATATCCATCTGGCGAATCAGATGGGTAAGCTCACCCGTATTAATTTTCATCGGGCATGAAGTCGCACAAAGTCCGTCTGTAGCACAAGTCTGATCTCCATAATATTTATATTGTTTCTTCAATGCAGCCAGTCGCTCTGGATTCTCACCGGTATGTTCAAGACATCTTATCTCTCTCTGTACGGCGATTCGCATTCTTGAAGAAAGAGTCAGGCCACACGATACACAGTTTACTTCACAGAATCCACACTCAATACATTTGTTTGCCCGTTTCACCTGCTCAATCGTCTCCTGAGCAGTCGATAGCTCTTTATCCATTAAATAATGGCCTCCGTCAGGTACTTGTTCAAAGTTAAATTCCAACACGGGCAATGGTTTTAAGCACTTAATGAAACAGTCTGGATCATCATTGAAAATCACGCCCTGATTCAGCAATCCGTCCGGATCGAAAATATCCTTCAGCTCCTTCATTGCCTCATAGGCTTTTTCGCCCCATTCGTATTTCACAAAAGGAGCCATGTTACGACCCGTTCCGTGCTCTGCCTTTAACGAGCCGTCATATTCTTCCACCACCAGTTTTGCCACATCGCGCATCATCTCAGCATAACGGGCCACCTCATGTTCATCTGCAAAGCTCTGGTTAAGAATAAAATGATAGTTACCTTCAAAGGCATGACCGTAGATACAAGCATCCGAATAACCATGATCGGCTATTAACTTCTGCAATTTCACAGTAGCCTCAGGCAACGACTCGATAGGGAAAGCCACGTCTTCAATCAGACATGACGTGCCTATAGGACGAGTGCCACCTACCGAAGGGAATATGCCCGAGCGGATGGCCCAATACTTTCCATAAACCTTTGGGTCTTCAGTGAACTCAGCTGGTATATACAACTTAAATTGCGACAAGCACTCTTTTATCTTTGCTATTTTCTCCAGCAATTGTTCATGTGTAACGCCTTTTGTTTCAGTCAATATTGCCGTTATGTTATGATAATCCCCTGGGGCTACCCCCTCAATCTTGCCAGCATCCACATCTTTCTTATACTGCAGGAATACAGGGTCGTCCACCGAGCTAAGCGATTTATAATCCAGCATTTCTGCACTTTTTACCATCAGGTTCTCGGCACTCATCGCCATGTCTTCGTCGCCAGCTTTCAGTTTTTTCATAGCAACCACAGCCTCGCAACTCTCTTTCATCGTCAAGAAATAGACCATGGCGGATGCCTTGAACGGATAGTCACGAAGAGTTTTCATCGTCACTTCCGACAGGAATGCGAGTGTGCCTTCCGAACCAACTATTGAATGGGCAATGATATCGAACGGATCGTCATAGGCAATCAACGGACGCAGATTTAGTCCTGTCACGTTCTTGATAGCATATTTCTTGCTAATACGGTCTGCCAGTTCCCTGTCATCACGCACCTTGTCACGCAGTGTTTCTATCCTTTTCAAGAAATCGGGATGACTCTTTCTGAAAGCCTCCTTACTTGATTCATCGCCCGTATCAAGAATAGTTCCATCTGTCAGGATGACGCGTGCCGAAACCATCATTCTATCGCTATTGGCATGCACACCACAGTTCATGCCCGAAGCATTATTGACAACAATACCGCCCACCATCGCACTGCCAATACTGGCAGGATCAGGCGGAAACACCCGTCCATAGGGTTTTAGTATCTCATTCACCTTCGCTCCAACGATACCCGGCTGGAGACGAATGGTTTCCTGCCGCTCTCCTATTTCATATTTCTCCCAGTGTTTTCCCGCCACTATCAGCACGCTGTCAGAACAGCTCTGTCCCGATAGTGACGTTCCTGCGGCGCGGAAAGTAAAAGGCATTTTATGTTTCCGACACATCTGCACGATTCGTGCTATTTCCTCTTCACCGTCACTGCGTATCACCACTTTCGGTATTTGTCTGTAAAAACTAGCATCGGTTCCCCATCCAAGGGTACGCAATTCATCAGTATAAATACGTTCCGACGGCAAAATCTGTCTTAGCTCATTCAGAAAATCGCTAACCATAGGCATTAAAATTGTTAGTATTTCATATTATTTGTGCAAATATACAGTTATTTCTTGAAAAATAAAATATTTTAACCATCTTTTTCCGCCAATATTAGATTTTATTTTGTACATTTGCCACAGAACTTATGAAATAATAACTAAAAATCAGACTCCAATGGCAGCACTTATTTCAGCAATACCTATTGCATTACTCTTTATTCTCATGATGGGTTTCAAAGTATCGGGATGGAAGAGTGCTTTAATCACACTGGTTGTTACCATTTTATTAGCACTCTTTGCTACACCAGCTTTGGGCATCGTACCAGAGAAATATGCAGATGTCCCGATAGTCGGCATCACTATCTGGTCAGTCTTCGAGGGATTCCTCAAAGCCTGTTTCCCTATTATTCTGATTATCATCTGTGCGATTTTCAGTTATAATATTCTGTGTGAGACCAAGGAGATAGAAACCATCAAGACCCAGTTCATCCAACTTACATCCGATAAAGGTCTGTTAGTACTCCTGCTGACTTGGGGATTTGGAGGTGTATTAGAAGGTATGGCAGGATTCGGAACAGCAGTGGCCATTCCAGCTGCCATTCTCATCGGATTGGGTTTCAAACCCATGTTCTCTGCAGTCATCTGCTTGGTTGCTAATACCGTAGCTGTCGGTTTCGGTGCTGTAGGTCTTCCTGCTACCACACTGGCCAACGAAGTTGCAGGCGAACTGACGGGCGGCATGGCGTCTCACGAGATGCTGTGCAGCATTTCCACCTATATTATCATACAGCTCTCGCTGATGTTCTACATCACGCCATTCATCATCCTTATGATGACTGACAAGACTAAGGTTATCAAGAATCTATCACTTGCCCTCTTCGTTGGCACATTCTCCATTATCATCCAGTTCTCCTGTGCCTTCTTTCTTGGTCCTGAAACGCCAGCCATTCTTGGTTCTGTGGGAGCCATCATTGCCATGCTTATTTACAATCAGCTCTTTCTTCGTCACAAAACAGAAAAAGATGCTGTCCTTGTCGAGAAACAGGAGTTTGGTTTTGCCAAAACATTCCGTGCTTGGAGCGTTTACGGTTTTATCATTTTCTTTATACTCATCTCCAGTAAGATATGCCCAGACATTAACACCCTCTTGAAATCGACGCTGGTCACTAAGTTCCAGATGCCTGTTATCGGCAACACGTTCTCGTTTGGCTGGCTGTCGAATGCAGGACTGATGGTATTCTTAGGTGCCATGATAGGCGGACTCATCCAAGGATTGTCTTTTGGACGTCTCATGAAACTCTTGTGTCAGACCACCTATAACCTACAAAAGACGGCACTCACCATCTGCTGTCTTGTAGCCCTTGCCTCTCTGATGAACAACACGGGTATGACACTCGCCATTGCCACAGGACTTGTTTCTCTGACAGGTGCAGCATATCCGTTCTTTGCGCCACTCATCGGCTCTATCGGCACCTTCGTCACAGGTTCTGCTACCTCTGCCAACATCCTGTTCGGAAAGCTACAGGCCGCTGCTGCCGGTCAGTTGGGATTAGTCAACGAAGCTAATTTCTTCGGTGTCAGTGGCAACGAGACCAATTGGTTGGCTGCTGCCAATTGTGCTGGTTCTGAAGGTGGTAAGCTACTCTCGCCACAGAGTATTGCCATTGCCACAGCAGCCTGCGATATGGAAGGTCAGGACGGTGATATTATGCGCAAGACCTTGCCGTTTGCCGTATTCTGGATTCTGATGAATGGTCTCATGGTATTCCTTGGACTACACGTTATTTAATTCATAATGCTTAATGCATAATTCATAATTAAGATATGAAAATAGGATTATTCATTCCCTGTTACGTTGATGCCGTTTTCCCTGAGGTGGGTATGGCCACTTATAAGTTATTGCGGCATTTAGACTTCGACGTAACCTATCCTGAGCAACAGACCTGTTGCGGTCAGCCAATGGCCAATGCCGGTTTCGAGAAACAGGCTATTCCCTTAGCCGAAAAGTTCGACACACTCTTCAGCGGTTTCGATTATGTGGTTGCTCCCAGTGTGTCGTGTACGGCATTCGTCAAGCTCAACTATCCGCGTCTCTTAAACCATGAGTGTCAGTCGGCCAAGCATTGCATGGATGTGGTAGAATTCCTTCACGACGTTGTTAAGATTAATCACCGTTTGGGCACCTTCCCCCATAAGGTCAGTCTCCACAACTCTTGTCATGGCGTACGTGAATTAGGTCTGTCGTCACCTTCTGAGGAACATGTCGCACCGTTTAATAAAATCAAGGACCTTCTCCGACTCGTTGACGGTATAGACATCGTTGAGCCAGAGCGTCCTGACGAGTGTTGCGGCTTCGGTGGCATGTTCTCCGTTGAAGAGACTGCAGTATCCGCCCAGATGGGGCTTGACAAATTAGAGCGTCATATCCAGACTGGTGCAGAATATATCACTGGTCCCGACTGTTCTTGCTTGATGCATATGGCAGGCATAGCCCGCAAGCAAGGCAAGAATATCGAGTTTAAACATGTCGTTGAAATATTAGCAAGTGGATTATGAGTACAGGACATAGTAAAGCAGCAAAAGAGTTCTTAAAGAACCAGACCTATGCCCACTGGCACGACGCCACGTTCTGGTCTGTCCGCAGTAAACGCGATAACATGGCTTATGGACTAGACGAGTGGGAACAGTTGCGCGATAAAGCCTCACAAATCAAGCGCCACACCATCACCCATCTCGATGAATATCTCGACCAATTTGCCACTAATGCCGAGAAGAATGGCGTGGAGGTGCACTGGGCTAAGGATGCTAACGAGTTCAACGAGATAGTTTATGGCATTCTGAAGAACCATCATGTCAAGAAGATGGTCAAGTCGAAGTCAATGCTTACTGAGGAATGCGAGATGAATCCCTACTTGGAGTCGCGTGGCATTGAGGTAGTAGAGACCGACTTAGGCGAGCGCATCATTCAACTCAAGGGACAGAAGCCCTCCCATATCGTGATGCCTGCCATCCATCTGAACCATGACGATGTAGGCGAGCTTTTTGAGGAGAAAGGTATCTCCAACGAGAAAGGCAACCACGACCCCACATATCTCACCTACAGAGCACGTCTCTCCCTGCGCAATGAGTTTCTCACTGCCGATGCTGGTATGACAGGGGCTAATTTCGGTATTGCTGCTACAGGCGACATTGTGGTATGCACCAACGAAGGTAATGCCGATATGTCAACCTCCTGTCCGAAGTTGCATATCGCAGCTGTCGGAATAGAGAAGATTATTCCGAATTACGAGTGTCTGGCCGTGTTCCAACGCATGCTCTGCCGAGCAGGTACCGGTCAGCCCACCACCACCTACACCTCACATTTCCGCAAGGCGCGTCCTACGGCTCACCACATGCACATCATTCTTGTCGACAATGGTCGCTCAGAATGGATAGCCAATCCCCAGCACTGGGAGTCGCTCAAATGCATTCGCTGTGGATCGTGCATGAACACATGTCCTGTCTATCGTCGTTCTGGCGGATATTCCTACAGTTATTTCATTCCTGGTCCCATCGGCATCAATCTGGGCATGTTGCGTTCGCCACAGCAACATAGTGGCAATGTCAGTGCCTGCACCCTCTGCCTTAGTTGTCAGACAGTATGCCCCGTCAAGATAAATCTCGGCGACCAGATATACCTCTGGCGCCAACAGTTAGACGATTTCGGTACAGCCAATCCGCAGAAGAAACTCATGTGTCGCGGCATGTCCATGCTTTACGGTTCCCCTGGCTTCTATAACATTGCTACGTCTCTTGCCCATTGGGCTAACTTCATCCCCTCGCCCATCATCAACTGCAGTATTAATCCGTGGGCAGAAGGTCATAAGATGATGCAGTTCCCCAAGAAACCTTTCCACGAACTTTTTAAAGAATTGAAGGGGTGAAGAATTGAAAAATTGAAGATTATGAGTAGTAAAGAAGATATTTTGAAGAAATATAGGGCAAATATCCATGAACAATACGATATGCCCGACTTGAGTGATATTAAGGCTGTCACCTACCCCGATCCACTCTTGCAGTTTATGAATATGACCAAGAACGTGGGAGGTAATGCCATTGAAGTGGAAAAGGGACGCGACGTGAATACCATCATCAGCGAACTCTATCCTGATGCCAAGGAGATAGCCTCTAACTTGCCCGAGATTACCATTGCCACCCGTAATCCTGACGAAATGGGCAGTGCGCTCGATCTCAACGGCACCGATGTAGGCATCATCCGGGGGATGTTCGGTGTAGCAGAAAATGCCTGTGTGTGGATTCCCCAGCAAATGAAGGAGAAAGCTGTTTGCTTCATCTCCGAACACCTTGTCATCCTGCTTTCAAAGAGTCAGATAGTCAACAATATGCATGAGGCCTATCGGCGCATCGAGTTCAACGACTATGGCTATGGAACGTTTATCAGCGGCCCGTCTAAGACCGCTGATATCGCCCAGGTGCTGGTCATGGGGGCCCAAGCTGCCCGTTCAGCCACCGTATTACTGTTAGACGAATAGTCTCAACAGCAGTTTTATTGTTTTTGTGAACTGATATTACTCTCCACAATATTCAACATCTTGAACGTAGCCTTGATGGCGGCTTCCGTCTGGTCGGCATCGAGTCCTCGTGTGCGTAGAATACCGTCATTATAATGCCATGTAATCACCGTTTGTACCAAGGCATCAGTACGTCCACCGGGTGGAATACTGACCTGATAGTTGGCCAAGGTGGGGAACGTTCGGTTCAGATACTTCTTATAGATATAGCGCAGGGCCTTGACAAAAGCGTCGTACTGACCATCACCGACGGCACTGCCCTCATATTCTTCTCCGTTGATTTCCACCTTGATATTGGCACCGGGGCGCAGTCCATAGGCAGTCGATACGACATAGCTGACCAATTTCACTTTATCTTCTGGTGCATCGTGCTTCAACACGTCGCTGACGATATAGGGCAAATCGTCCTGAGTCACTATCTCCTTCTTGTCGCCCAATTCCGTGATGCGCTGGGTCACTCGCCGCGTCTGCTCCGGAGTCAGTTCAAGTCCCAGTTCTTCCAGATTCTTCAGAATATTAGCCTTGCCACTGTTCTTACCAAGGGCATATTCGCGTTTGCGCCCGAATCGTTCAGGCATCAGTTCGTTGTAATAGAGCTTATTCTTCGAATCACCGTCGGCGTGAACGCCAGCCACTTGCGTAAACACGTTTTCGCCCACTATCGGCTGATTGGGTGCTACGGCAATACCGCTATAGCCCTCCACCAGTTGACTGATGCCGTTCAACTGGCTCTCGTCGATACTGGTCTTGGCGTGAAACTGGTCTTTCAGGATTACCTGCACACTGGCCAGAGGCGCATTACCACAACGCTCACCGAGTCCGTTGACAGTGACGTGCAGTCCCTTGGCACCGCTCAGCACGGCAGCCAGAGAATTGCTCACAGCCAGATCGTAGTCGTTATGGGCATGGAAATCGAAATGTGCATCAGGATAGTGCTTGAGCATCTTTCGGAAATACTCAATCACCTGCAAGGGGTTCATCACGCCCAACGTATCGGGAAGCATAAACCTCTTAATAATACTCCCCCCGGATGTAAGGCTATCCATCAGTTGATAGACATATTCGGGCGAATCCTTCATACCATTCGACCAGTCCTCCAGATAAAGGTTGACGGAGAGTCCTTTTTCGTTGGCATACTGGATGGTTCGCTGGATATCGGCAATATGCTCCTCCGGTGTTTTCTGGAGTTGCTTGGTGCAGTGTTTCAGCGAGCCCTTGGCCAGCAGATTAATCACCTTACCACCACACTCGTCAATCCAATCGACAGAAGCCTTTCCATCGACAAAGCCAAGCACCTCTACCCTATCCCCTTTGCCTATTCCCTGGGCATAGCGGCATATCATCTTCACAGCCTCTTTCTCACCTTCAGAGACACGTGCCGATGCCACTTCGATGCGGTCAACATTGACGTCACGAAGCAGCATGCGTGCTATCACCAACTTCTCGTGAGGCAGGAACGACACCCCGTTGGTCTGTTCACCGTCACGGAGTGTCGAGTCCATAATCTCGACATAACGAGGCGACTCTTCCTTTATCTCGTCTTGCTCTCCCATTCTACAATCTTATCCTTATTTGCCACAAGGAAATCGATATCGTCCAGTCCGTTAATCAGACAGTGCTTCTTATACCCGTTAATCTCGAAAACCTCCTGACGACCGGTAGCCTTATTGGTCACAGTCTGGTTAGGCAGGTCCACCTCAACCTCCGTCTTCGGATTCTGCTTGATGCTCTCGAAGAGCTCAGCCAGAAATTCCTCACTCACCACTACAGGCAGTACGAAGTTGTTGAGTTCGTTATTCTTATGAATATCGGCAAAGAACGAACTGATGACCACGCGGAATCCATAGCCGGCAATGGCCCATGCAGCATGTTCACGCGACGAACCGCTACCGAAGTTCTTACCAGCCACGAGGATACAGCCTCCATAAGTGGGGTCGTTCAAGACGAAATTCTTGTTCACCGTTCCGTCTGCGTTGTAACGCCAGTCGCGGAACAGGTTGTCGCCGAAGAAACTCTCCTCGCGTGTGGTTGCTTTAAGGAAGCGGGCGGGAATTATCTGGTCGGTGTCCACATTCTCCAGTGGAAGGGGCACACATGTAGATGTTATAACGTCAAATTTCTGTTTCATAATAGTTCTCTTGGATCAGTAATTACTCCTGTGACGGCAGCGGCAGCTGCTACTAAGGGCGAACAGAGGATGGTGCGTGAACCAGGTCCCTGACGACCCTCGAAATTGCGGTTTGATGTCGATACGCAGTATTTGCCTGCAGGCACCTTATCGTCGTTCATAGCCAGACAGGCCGAACAACCGGGCTGACGGATTTCGAAGCCAGCTGCCTCAAGCACCTTGTCAAGCCCCTCCTCACGTATCTGGCGGTCGACAGCCCATGAGCCTGGCACCAACCATGCAATCACGCCGTCAGCCTTCTTGCGACCCTTTGCGATAGAGGCAAAGGCACGGAAATCTTCAATGCGGCCATTGGTGCAGGCACCCAGGAATACATAGTCTATTTTCTTGCCCAACAGTTTCTCGCCAGCCTTGAATCCCATATAGTTCAGCGACTTCTCAAAGCCAGCTCCGCCCTCGGCAGGAATGCTCTCTGTGATACCGATTCCCATACCAGGATTAGTTCCGTAAGTTACTCGAGGCTCTATGTCTTCTGCACTGAATACCAGCTCTTTATCAAACACAGCATCGTCTCCACTCTTCAGTGTTTTCCAATACGCAACGGCCTTGTCCCAGGCTTCACCTTTGGGGGCAAATTCCTTATCTTTGAGATAGGCAAAAGTCACCTCGTCGGGAGCCACGAAACCTCCTCGGGCACCCATCTCGATTGACAGGTTGCAGAGTGTCAGTCGGCCCTCCATCGAGAGGTTGCGAACCACGTCACCGCTATACTCCACGAAATAACCGGTAGCACCGCTGGTGGTCAGTTTCGACATCAGATAGAGTGCCACATCCTTGGCTGTCACGCCCTTCTGCAGTTTTCCGTTGATGCTGATGCGCATCGACTTGGGTTTCTGCTGCAGGATGCACTGCGACGCCATCACCATCTCCACCTCCGAAGTTCCGATACCGAAGGCTACAGCACCCATAGCACCATGCGTTGAGGTATGCGAGTCGCCACAGACAATCGTCATACCGGGCAGGCTCAAACCCTTCTCTGGACCTACCACGTGGATAATACCGTTCGATTGGTCCATCATGCCGTAGTGCGTCAGTCCGAATTCCTTGGCGTTCTTAGCCAGCGTCGCAACCTGATTGGCACTGACGGGGTCCTCGATGGGTTTGTCCTGATCGTGGGTTGGTGTGTTATGGTCGGGCATACAATAGATGTGGTCAGGACGGAAGCATTTCAGTCCGCGTGCCCTCATGCCGTCGAAAGCCTGGGGTGATGTCACCTCGTGGCAATACAGCCTGTCGATATATAACTGGGTGGGGCCGTCGTCCACTTTCTGCACGACATGCTGGTCCCAAATCTTGTCAAATAAAGTATTCATGGGAGAGTCTTTTTATTTCTTAAACTTGTTGATACAGTCAATATAGGCCTCTACGGAAGCGGTAACGATATCAGTATTGGCACCGAAGCCGTAATACAGCGAACCGTCGTACTCCACCTGCATGTGCACCTTACCCACATCGTCTGAGCCCTTCGAAATAGCCTGAATCGTAAACTCCTTCAGCGTCATCTGCTTCATGATAATCTTCTTCAGTGCCTTGATGGCAGCATCCACAGGACCGTTACCCGAAGCAGCAGCCTCAAATTTCTGACCGGAGATGTCCAGTCCGATAGAAGCCACACTCTTCACGCCCTTACCGGTGGTTACCTGCAGGAACTCCAACTTCACGGCGTGAGCCTCGGCAGTGTCGGCACCAGCCAGCATCAGCACGTCGGCATCGTTCACCTCCTTCTTCTGGTCGGCCAACTGCAGGAACTTCTCGTAAACCTTGTCGAGCTTCTCCTCCGACAGTTCCACGCCGTTCACACTCAGACGATATTTCAACGCAGCACGACCAGAACGGGCTGTCAATACAATCGAGTTGTCGTCGATACCCACATCCTTGGGGTTGATAATCTCGTAGGTCTGCACATTCTTCAGCACACCGTCCTGATGGATACCGCTTGAGTGGGCAAAGGCATTACGGCCCACGATGGCCTTGTTAGGCTGAACAGGCATATTCATCAGGCTCGACACCATACGGCTCGTAGGATAAATCTTCGTGGTGTTGATATTCGTCTCAATGCCCAATCCCTTGTGGCATTTCAGAATCATGGCAATCTCCTCAAGCGACGTGTTACCGGCACGCTCACCGATACCGTTGATGGTCACTTCCACCTGGCGCGCACCGCCCATCACACCGCTGAACGTGTTGGCTGTAGCCATACCCAGGTCGTTGTGGCAGTGGGTCGAGATAACAGCCTTGTCGATGTTCGACACATGCTCCTTCAGATACTTGATTTTCTCAAAATACTCCTGAGGCAGACAGTAACCCGTCGTATCGGGAATGTTCACCACGGTAGCTCCGGCAGCTATCACTGCCTCAACCACACGGGCAAGATACTCGTTCTCGGTTCGTCCGGCATCCTCGCAATAGAACTCCACATCCTCCACATATTTCTTGGCATACTTCGTAGCGGCAATAGCACGCTCGATAATCTCCTCGCGGGTAGAGTTAAATTTGTACTTGATGTGCGAATCGCTCGTACCGATACCCGTATGGATGCGCTTGTGCTTGGCATACTGCAATGCGTCGTTGGCCACGTCGATGTCCTTCTGCACCGCACGCGTCAGCGCACAAATGGTAGGCCATGTCACTGCCTTCGAAATCTCAATCACGGAATTGAAGTCGCCCGGCGACGAAATGGGGAATCCTGCCTCAATCACGTCGACGCCCAGCTGCTCGAGTGCCTTTGCTACCTGAATCTTCTCAATCGTATTCAACTGGCAACCTGGCACCTGCTCGCCATCGCGGAGCGTCGTGTCGAAAATAAACAATCTGTCACTCATAATTCTTTTTCTATTTTAATATTATTACTCTCAATTTAATGAAAAGTGCCTTTCACACCATCGGAAGTGAGAAAGGCACCGTCGTATCTCCATTGTTGAGCTACATGCACGTCTTATCACTTCCGACAACTCTGCGCAGTCGAATAATAATAATGCCGTTCAGCAGACTCAGATTCTTCATTTCTTTTGCGTCATTTTTGTTTAACGGCTGCAAATTTACGCATTTTCCACGTAATACACAAACAATTCGCAACTTTTTTTCGCTTTATCCTTTCAGATTGTTATTTTTATCAAGTTTTTCTCTTAGGACTACAGGACTTAAGGACTTTTTCAATTGATAATTGACAATTGAGAATTGAGAATTGACCTTAGACCTTAGACCATTTCATTTCTAATTTCTCATTCCTCATTTCTCATTCCTCACTTCTTCCCCCTTTCTCCCCTCTCTGAAGGAGAGGGGTCGGGGGAGAGGCTTTCACTTCTTCATCTCCCACCCTCTGGCGATGAAAGGCGCCAGCTCTTCCTGCTGTTTTACGTTGAGTCCGCACTCCATCGTTGCCATAGCCAGCACGATGTCGCACCACATCACCTTCGTCTCCTCCTTCATCGGAGGCAGCTGCTGGTCGGGATTGAGTCCCGTGTGCTTACACACCGTCCGGACGTAGGCCTCAATCACCTTTGGTCCTTCAGGGTCCCACCGTGCCACGATTTGCCGAATCGTCCGGCACCCATGTTTTTGGTAGTAGGTGCGGAGCAGCTTAAACGCTGCCCGCAGTCCATACTCCAATGTTTCAAACTGGGCAAAGTTCGGATCCGTCGAAGGCTTCACCTCCCCCTGCCAATTAATTTTCTCACTCTTAATAATGTTCAGCGGATTATTGTTCCGCATTCCTCTTGCGTAATTCATAATTCATAA
>Ga0256407_10008097_pt1 | contig 15564 bp, 16 predicted proteins | sample RumenRJG_04DNA_FD_193489 | JGI IMG/M metagenome (GOLD analysis project Ga0256407, IMG submission 193489) | Bovine rumen microbial communities from Lethbridge, Alberta, Canada - RJG_04 | ecosystem: Host-associated > Mammals > Digestive system > Stomach > Rumen | place: Canada: Alberta...
GCGGGCAACGACATCCGGCAGGGGGTCGTGACGCTGCCGTTCATTCGCGCGCTGGAGACGAGTCCGGACCGGGAGGAGCTTCGGAAGATCATCACGGACCGGGATATGTCGGACGGGATGGTCGCCCGCGCCATCGAGATTGTCCGGGCGTCGGACGGGATTGCCGCCGCGCATGCGCGGGCGGAAGAATATATCGCGGAAGCGGTTCGCGTCCTGCCGGCGGCGGTGGGCGGGGAATCCCGCGAAGCGTTCCTGGAAGCGGCTGCGTATATCGGAAAAAGGGATTTTTGAGGGCCCCCGCAGCATTTGCGGCGGATTATCGAGTTGTCTTGACTCTCTTTTTATGTAGGAGGGATTCGTTATGTTTGGAATCGGCGTTCCCGAGCTCATCTTGATCCTGGTTATCGGGCTCGTGGTCTTTGGCCCCGGCAAGCTGCCGGAGGTGGGGCGCGCGGTGGGAAAGAGCATCCGCGAGTTCAAGAAGGCGACGACGGCGGTGACGGAAGAATTGGACGCCGCGCCGGAAAAGCCGCGCCGTGAGGCGAAGGCGGAGGCGAAAGCCGAGGAGCCGGCAAAAGCGGAGGCCAAGTAGAGGGCGGCGCGCATGGCAGAGGAAGAGAAGGAACGACGAGAAACGGCGGACGTGAAGTCGCCGGAGGCGGCGGAGAAGGCTGCGGAGGAGGCGCGCGCGCGTCTCGCTGAGAATCCGTGGACGGAGAATCCGGACGCCGCCCGCGTCGTGGACGAGGAGAAGCCCGACGAGGCGCCCCCGGCGGAGACGCTGCCGGCGGCGGCAGAGCCTTTGGCGGAGAGAGCCGCAGACGGCGAGGACGAGAAGCCCGGGGAAGACGACGAGGGCAATATGTCGATCCTGCGCCACCTGGAGGAGCTTCGGACGCGTATCATCCGCTCGTTGATTGCAATCGCCGTTGGCAGTGCGATTGCATATTTCTATATTGAAGATATTATGCGGTATCTGACGCTGCCCACGGGGAGACTCTATTATCTCCAGCCGGCGGAAGCGTTTTTCACCTATATCAAGATTGCAATTTTCGCAGGGTTTTTGCTGGCGCTTCCCGTGGTGTTCTATCAGGCGTGGAAGTTCATCCTGCCCGCGCTGACCGTGCGGGAGCGGACGGTCATAGGGATATTGGTGCCGTCCTCGGTGCTGCTGTTTTTCGCGGGACTGGCGTTTTCGTTTTTCCTGGTGCTCCCGGCGGCGCTGCAGTTCTTTGTCGGGTTCAGTACCGAGAATTTGCAGCCGATGTTTACGCTGCATCAATATTTTGATTTCATGCTGTCGATTCTGCTGCCGTTCGGCGCAGTATTTGAACTGCCGCTGGTATTGGTCGTGTTGGCAAGGTTCGGCATCGTGACGTCCGCGTTCATGCGCAGCAAGCGCAAGCATATCATTCTCTGGGCGTTTGTGCTGGGAGCGCTCTTGACGCCGCCGGACGTATTCACGCAGACAATGATTGCGTTGCCGCTCATATTGCTCTACGAATTGAGTTATTATGTCGTAAAATATGTACTCCGGAAATGAGGATGGTTTATGGCGTTCAGGGACTTGCGCGAATTCATATCGGCGTTGGAGGCGCGCGGCCTTCTGAAGCGGATTTCGGCCGAAGTGGACTGCGCGCTGGAAATCACCGAGATTACCGATCGCGTCTCGAAAATGAAGGGCGAGGGAAACGTGGCGCTTCTCTTTGAGAACGTCAAGGGCTATAAAATGCCGGTGCTGATGAACGCTTTCGGAACGATGGAGCGCATGGCCATGGCGCTCGGCGTTGAAAAAGTGGATGACGTGGCCGACGAGATACGGAGCCTCCTGCGGCTGCCGTATATCTCTTTTTCCCATAAAATGGATCTTGTCTCGCTGATCCCGATGGCGCGGAACGCTCTGCGTTTCCCGAAGTATGTGAGCAACGCGCCGTGCCAGGAAGTTATTATCAAAGACAATCCGTCGCTCGACGAATTCCCGATCCTGACCTGCTGGCCGGGAGACGGCGGCCCGTTTATCACGCTGCCGCTGGTCTTTACGAAAAATCCGACGACGGACAAGCGGAACGTCGGTATGTACCGGCTCCAGAAATACGATTCGCGTACGACGGGCATGCATTGGCATATCCACAAGAACGGCGCGGAAAATTATCGCGATGCGAAAGCGCAGGGCAAAACCCGCATCGAGGCGGCTGTGGCCATCGGCACCGATCCTGTGCTGACCTATGCGGCGACGGCGCCGCTGCCTCGGGACATCGACGAGATGGTTTTCGCAGGATTTTTGCGGAAAAAATCGGTAGAGCTGACGAAGTGCGTGACTGTCGATCTTGAAGTACCCGCGACCAGCGAGATCGTCTTAGAGGGCTACGTGGACGTGGACGAGCGCCGGCGGGAGGGGCCCTTCGGCGACCATACCGGCTATTATTCGCTGGCGGACGATTATCCGGTCTTCCATATCCAGTGCATCACCCATCGGAAAAATCCGATTTACGCGGCGACGGTGGTGGGAAAGCCGCCGATGGAGGACTGCTGCCTTGCGAAGGCGACGGAGCGGATTTTCCTTCCGCTTTTGCAGCAGATGATTCCCGAGATCGTCGATATCAATCTGCCGCTGACGGGCGTTTTCCATAACTGCGCGATGGTTTCCATCAGGAAATCGTATCCCCAGCAGGCGAAGAAGGTCATGCAGGCCATTTGGGGCATGGGGCAGATGATGTTCACCAAGATGATTATCGTGGTGGACGCCCATGTGAACGTGCAGGACGAGGACGAGGTCTGGTGGCGGGTTTTCAACAACATAGACGCGCGGCAGGACATCGTGCTGGTGGACGGTCCTCTCGACGTGCTCGACCATTCGTCGCCGATGGCGAAATGGGGTACGAAGGTCGGCATCGACGCGACGAAGACTTGGCCGGAGGAAGGCCATACGCGGGAGTGGCCCGATGAGATCCGCATGACGGACGAGGTGCGGGAGCGCGTGACCGCCCGCTGGAAGGAGCTCGGCTTCGAGTGAACAAGCTGAAAGCCCATGTGGAAAATATCGCGCTGCATCATACGATTTTCGACCTGCCTTTCGCCTATATGGGGGCGTTCTTGGCGGCGGGCGGCGCGCCGAAGTTTTCCGTGCTGTTTTGGATTACGCTGGCCATCACGGGCGCGCGGAGCGCGGCGCTGGCTATCGACAATATCGTCGATCTGGAATATGACAAGGTGCATCCCCGCTTCAAGCGCCGCCCGATGGTGACGGGGGCGGTGACGCCGCGGGAGGCGGTCCTTTGGACGGCGGCGAGCCTTGCGCTTTGTATCATTGCGGTGCTGCAGCTTCCGCCGATCTGTATCAGGCTGCTGCCGGTGGCGGCCGTCCCGTTTATCATCTATCCGTTCATGAAGCGCGTCACGTTTTGCTGCCACGGCGTGCTCGGTATCGCGATCGCGATGGCGCCGGCAGGCGGCTGGGTCGCGGTGCAGGCCTCGATCGGCGCGCCCATGATCATGCTTTGCGTGGCGGTGGGGCTTTGGATCGGCGCCTTCGACGCGGTGTACGGCGCGCAGGACGAGACCTTCGACCGGGCGCACGGCCTGCACTCGCTGGCGACGAAGCTTGGCGTTCCGCTGGCTTTGGAGATGGCGCGGGTATTCCATATCGCCTGCATCGTGTGCTTCGTGCTGACGGGCTTCATGGTGAGAGCGACGTGGCCGTATTACTTCGGCGTGCTGATTGCCGCCGTGACGCTGGTGTACCAGCATCTCATCATCGCACCCTACGATTTTTCGAGCCTGACGCAGGCTTATTTCATGCGAAACGGCGTCGTATCGGTGGCGATGTTTCTCTGCACATGGCTGAGTTATTGCGTAGGTTGATCGGCGTACTGACACGAATTTGGAGGAAAGACGATGACGGCGAGAATATTGTCCGGCAAAGAATATGCGGCGAAAATAAAGGAAGCGGCGAAAAAAGAGGCGGAATCCCTCGGGATCCGTCCGGGGCTCGCCGTGGTGATGGTGGGCGACAATCCGGCTTCGGCGGTTTACGTCCGCAATAAGAACAAGGCCTGCGAGGAGCTCGGCTTTCATTCTGTGATGGAGACGCTGCCCGCCGATACGTCGAAGGACGAATTGCTGGCGGTCATCGACCGTTTGAACGGCGACGCGTCGATTCACGGGATCCTCGTGCAGCTCCCGCTGCCGGCGGCGCTCTCCGATGCGGAGCAGGAGGTCCTGAACCGTATCTCGCCGGATAAGGATGTGGACGGCTTCCATCCGGTGAACGTCGGGAGACTTTCCACGGGGCAGGGCGCGCTGGCGCCTTGCACGCCGGCGGGCTGCATCAAGATGCTGGAATACGCGGATATCCCGATGGACGGAAAGCGCGCGGTCATCATCGGGCGCAGCAATATCGTGGGGAAACCGATGGCGCAGCTTCTTTTGGCGAAGAACGCTACGGTGACGATCTGCCATTCCCATACGAAGGATTTGGCGAAAATAGCGCGGGAGGCGGATATCCTCGTCGCCGCCATCGGCAAGCCGGGATTTGTGACGGCGGACATGGTGAAGCCCGGCGCGACGGTCATCGACGTGGGCATCAACCGCATCGAGCCGAAAAAGCTGGTCGGCGACGTGGACTTTGAAGCGGCGCAGGAGGTCGCGGGGGCGATTACCCCGGTGCCGGGCGGCGTCGGACTTCTGACGGTGGCAATGCTGATGCAGAACGTCGTAACGGCGGCGAGAATGCAGAGCGGAAAATAAATTTCGATTTATACATTTTGGGGAGGGGAAGACGTTATGAAGAGCGACGTGGAGATTGCGCAGGAGGCCGTGATCAAGCCGATACGGGAGATTGCGGAGACCCTCGGCATTTCGGAGGACGAACTGGAGCTTTACGGAAAGTATAAGGCGAAGCTGGCTGCTTCCGTTTGGGAGCGGGTGAAAGACCGGCTGAACGGGAAACTCGTCCTGGTGACGGCCATCAATCCGACGCCTGCGGGCGAGGGCAAAACGACGACCAGCGTGGGACTTGCCGACGCCTTTCATGTGATGGGCAAGAAAACGGCGGTGGCGCTTCGCGAGCCGTCTCTCGGCCCGTGCTTCGGCCTGAAGGGCGGCGCGGCCGGCGGCGGCTATTCGCAGGTCGTGCCGATGGAGGACATCAATCTGCACTTCACCGGCGATTTCCATGCGATCACGACCGCGCACAATCTCTTGGCGGCGGTGCTGGACAATCATATCCAGCAGGGCAACGCGCTGAATATCGACGTTCGCCGCGTCGTCTGGAAGCGCGTGCTCGACTTGAACGACCGCGCGCTCCGTCACGTGGTGATCGGCCTCGGCGGCAAGGCGCACGGCGTGCCGCGGGAGACCGGCTTCGACATCACGGTGGCTTCCGAGATGATGGCGATCCTTTGCCTTTCCTCCAGCCTGACGGACATGAAGCGGCGGCTCGGCGAAATCGTCGTTGCCTACACGACGGACGGGCGCGCCGTCCGCGCGAAGGAGCTGAACGTCACCGGCGCGCTGACGCTCCTTTTCAAGGACGCCATCAAGCCGAATCTCGTGCAGACCCTCGGCGGCACCCCGGCGTTCGTCCACGGCGGCCCCTTCGCGAACATCGCCCACGGCTGCAACAGCGTCATGGCGACGAAATACGCGCTGAAGCTGGCGGACGTGGTCGTCACGGAGGCAGGTTTCGGCGCCGACCTCGGCGCGGAGAAATTCCTCGACATCAAATGCCGTTTCGCGGGTTTCTCGCCCGACGCGGTGGTCATCGTCGCGACGGTGCGCGCGCTGAAGATGCACGGCGGCGTGCCGAAGAGCGACCTGTCCCGCGTCGATATGGGCGCCCTCGAAAAGGGTATGGAAAACCTTTTGAAGCATATCGAGACCATCCACGCCTTCGGACTGCCCGCCGTCGTTGCGGTCAATGCGTTCCCGACAGACACGGCCGAGGAGCTGTCCTTCGTTGAGAAAAAGTGCGCGGAGTTGGGCGCGGAAGTGGCGGTTTCCGAGGTCTGGGCGAAAGGCGGCGAAGGCGGCCTGGCACTTGCGAAAAAAGTCGAGGCGGCCATGGCGAAGCCGAAGAATTTCCATACGCTGTACGAATCGGACGCGTCCATTCCCGACAAGATCACGACGGTGGCGCGCACGGTTTACGGCGCGGACGGCGTGACGTTCACCGCCGCCGCGAAAAAACAGCTGGACGAGATCGAGGCGCTGGGCCTCGACAAGATGCCGGTCTGCATGGCGAAAACCCAATACTCGCTTTCCGACGACGCGTCGAAGCTTGGCCGTCCGCGCGGATTTTCCGTCACGGTGCGGGAGCTTCGCGTTTCTGCGGGCGCGGGCTTTATTGTTGCGCTCACAGGTGATATACTTACCATGCCGGGACTTCCGAAGAAGCCGGCGGCGGAAGCTATGGACATCGACGAGTCCGGGCGCATCACGGGGCTGTTCTGACCGTTCGCGCATCCTGCGCGGCGGCGTTCAACAGATTTATAGAACCCATTTAAGGATATCCATTTTGAGAAACAGGGAGGCGTCATATGAAAAGGATCGCAGTGGAGCTGGTTCCCCGCAGCGAGGAAGGGCTGCGCGAGGAGCTGAAGATGTTGAAGGAGGCTCGTCTAAAGGTTGACCGTATCAATATCCCCGACCTTTTGCGCTGTGAACTTAGAAGCTGGGAAGGGGCGGCCATCGCGCAGGAATATTATCCGGCGCTACCGCATATCCGCGCCATGGATGTGGATCTTTCACAGCCGCTCGCGATGGGACCGTATATCAAGGAGCATGAGATTCGTGAAGTGCTCGTCATCGAGGGCGATCCGCCCCAGGATATGACCCATACGGTCTATCCGACGGTGACGACCGACGTGATCCGGAAAATTCGCGAAGAGCTTCCGGGCGTGCGCGTATGGGCCGGCATCGACCAGTACCGGGGCAGCATGCAGCAGGAGCTTTACAATATCCGCCGGAAGCTGCAGGCGGGCGCCGTGGGATTCTTCACCCAGCCGTTCTTCGACATGCGTTTCCTCGAAATGTATGCGGACATGCTGGACGGTCTGACGGTCTGCTGGGGCGTTTCCCCGATTACCTCGGAGAAGACCCAGAGCTATTGGGAGCGCAAGAACCATGTGATTTTCCCGAAGAGCTTCTCGCCGACGCTGGAGTGGAGCATCGACTTCGCGCGGAAGGTGCTCGGCTTTGCGCAGAGAAACGGGGACCGCATTTATTTTATGCCGATCAAATCCAATATCGAGAAATATCTGGGCGGCATCTTGAGATAATTATTTCATCTATTCTTGGGGGGACTGGCAATGAAGGCCAAAGTATTGAAAAAGGAGCTGCTTTCTCCGAGGCTCTATCGGTTTGACGTGGAGGCGTCCCGGATCGCGAAGAAGACGCAGCCGGGGCAGTTCGTCATTCTTCGGGTCAACGAAGAGGGGGAGCGCATTCCTCTGACGGTGGCGGATTTCGACCGGGAAAAAGGCACGATCACGCTTATCTTTCAGGAGGTCGGCGCATCGACGGAGCTTTTGGCGCAGTTGGAGCCAGGGGAAGAAATCCTCGATTTTGTGGGGCCGCTGGGACAGAAATCCGAAATCGAGCCGGGCATCGGCACGGTGGTATGCATCGGCGGCGGCGTCGGCATCGCGCCGGTGTATCCGATTGCCCGGGGCATGAAACAAGCGGGCAACAAGGTGATTTCCATTTTGGGCGCGCGCAACAAGGATATCCTCATCATGGAAGAGGAAATGCGCGCCATCAGCGACGAGATCTTTATCACGACCGACGACGGCAGCTACGGCGTCAAGGGCTTTGTCACGACGGCGCTCCAGCAGATCGTTGACCGGGGGGAGAAGATAGACCGCATTTACGCCATCGGCCCCGTCGTGATGATGAAGAGCGTAGTGGAAGCAACCCGTCCGCTGGGCATCAAGACGATCGTCAGCCTGAACCCCGTCATGGTGGACGGTACGGGCATGTGCGGCTGCTGCCGCGTGGAAGTGGGCGGCGAGACGAAATTCGCCTGCGTGGACGGGCCGGAATTCGACGGTCATCTGGTGGACTTTGACGGCCTGCGTGCCCGTCAGGCCATGTATCGGGAGATGGAGGCCCGGGAAAAGGACCACGTCTGCCGTATCGGCTTGGGGAGGGATGAATGATGGCGCTTTCATTGACGAAACATCCGATGCCGGAGCAGGACCCGAAGGTCCGCGCACACAATTTCAACGAAGTCGCTCTCGGCTACGACGAGGAAACGGCGGTGGCGGAGGCGGAGCGCTGCCTGAACTGCAAAGTGCCGCAGTGCCGGACAGGCTGCCCCGTGGGCGTCAATATTCCGGGATTCATCGCGAAAATCAAGGCGCGGGATTATGACGGCGCAATCGCGATCATCAAGGAATCGAATTCGCTGCCTGCGGTTTGCGGCCGCGTCTGCCCGCAGGAAAACCAGTGCGAGAAGCACTGCATTTTAGGGAAAAAAGGCGAGCCGGTGGGCATCGGCCGGTTGGAGCGGTTCGCTGCCGATCGGGAAATGGCGCAGAATAAAGAGATCGTGCCCATCGAGTTCGCGGCGGACGCGCAGAAAGTCGCGATCATCGGCGCGGGCCCGGCGGGGCTTACCTGCGCGGGCGACCTTGCGCGCAAGGGGTATCGGGTGACGATCTTCGAGGCACTGCACACGGCGGGCGGCGTGCTTTCTTACGGCATCCCCGAGTTCCGCCTGCCGAAGGACGACATTGTGAAAAAAGAGATTGCGAATCTCGAAAAGCTCGGCGTCAAGATTGAAGTGGACGTCGTCGTGGGGCAGCTCTACACCATCGACGAGCTGATGGAGGAGGAAGGCTTCGATGCGGTTTTCGTCGGCACGGGCGCGGGGCTTCCGCATTTCATGAACATTCCGGGCGAGAACCTGAACGGCGTATATTCGGCCAACGAATTCCTGACCCGCTGCAACCTGATGAAGGCGTATCGTTTCCCTGAATACGCCACGCCGCTTCGCGTCGGAAACGCCGTGGCCGTCGTGGGCGGCGGAAACGTGGCGATGGACGCGGCGCGCACGGCGCTCCGGCTCGGAGCGGAGCACGTCTATATCGTCTATCGGCGCGGTGAAGACGAGCTTCCGGCACGGCGGGAGGAAGCCCATCATGCGAAAGAGGAAGGCGTGGATTTCCAGCTGCTGAACAATCCGGTGGAAATCATGAGCGACGGCAAGGGCTGGGTGCGCGCGCTGAAATGCATTCGCATGGAACTGGGAGAGCCGGACGAGTCCGGCCGCAGAAGCCCGAAAGCGGTGAAGGGCTCGGAGTTCGAGCTGCCGGTGGACACCGTAGTCATCGCTATCGGCCAGGGACCGAATCCCATCGTCGCGTCCACGACGCCGGGTATGGAAACGAACAAGCGCGGCAATATCGTCGCCGACGAGGAGACGTGCGCGACGACGAAGCCGGGCGTATTCGCGGGCGGCGACATCGTCACCGGCGCGGCTACGGTCATTCTGGCCATGGGCGCAGGGAAAAAGGCCGCCGCGGCCATCGACGCCTATCTGAAGAAGAAGCGCGGCGCGTGAGTTTTGCGAATGTGAAAGGGGCTGCCGCATGAAGACAGTTTCATGCGATAGCCCCTTTTTAGTGTGGAGCGTGGAGTTCGTACAGAATTAAATATGTAATAACTCCTAACTCCTAACTCCTCTCTCCTCATTTGTCCAATAATCTTTATGCGACAGACTTCTTTTGCAGAAATGAGGAATCGTCATGATGGATTTTACCGCCATTGATTTCGAGACGGCCACGGACAGACGGAATTCCGCCTGCAGCGTCGCCGTCGTCGAAGTGCGGGACGGCGAAGTCGCGCGGACGTATTCGACGTTGATTCGTCCGCCGGGGCTGCAGTTTTCAAGCTTCAATATCTCGATTCACGGCATCACGCCGGAAATGGTTCGGCATGAGCGGGATTTCGCGGGCGTTTGGCCGGAGCTCCGCCCTTTTTTGGAAGACCGCATTGTTATCGCGCACAACGCGCCTTTCGATATGGGCGTGCTGAAAAGTTCCCTTTTGGCGAACCGCATCGAGCCTCCGAAATTTTATCACTGCTGCACGGTGCAGATTTCCCGGAAGGCGTGGCCGGAGCTTCCGAACCACAAGCTGGACACCGTGGGCGGTTTCCTGCATGTGCATTTTCGCCATCACGACGCGCTGGAGGACGCGAGAGTCTGCGCGGCCATCCCGCTGGCGGCGGCGGAGCGCCTCGGTGCGGACAGCATGGAGACGCTGGCGCAGACGCTCCGCGTGGCGCTGAAACCCTTCGACTGCACGCCAAAATATCCGCGGCGGTTTGACAGGCCGCGTCCGTGAATGGTACAATAAAGCCCGTGATGCGGGCGTGGCGGAACTGGCAGACGCGCTGGATTTAGGATCCAGTGCCGCAAGGCGTGGAGGTTCAAGCCCTCTCGTCCGCACCAATGATGCAAAAAAACGACAGGACAAAACTGGACTGTTCCCCAAAGAGTAGACAAAAAAATAAACCCCTGTCATAGAATATCGTAAACTTAGGCGGCCTTGCTCCGAATCTCAAATGGAGTGAGGCCGTTTTTCAAATTGATCCTTTCGTAGTTGTAAAAGGCTACATATTCATCCACAGCTCTTGCTACTTCTTGACCAGAAGAAAACTTTATCCGATGCAGGCACTCCGTTTTCAGTGTCCCAAAGAAATTCTCCATCGCCGCATTGTCATATGGGCATCCACGCCTGGACATCGACGGTTGGAAGTGGTAAGATTGGCTCAGGTCAAAATACGCTTGTGAGGTGTATTGTGCCCCTTGGTCGCTGTGGAGTGTCAGTCCATCAGCGACCTTTTCCTTTTGAAGGGCGTCCCGCACCGTATCCGTTACGAGCGAAGCCGTCATGTCGTTTCCTATCCGATAAGCAACCACCATCTTTCCGCATAGGTCAATGACGGCACATAAGTATGCCATGCCCTTGTCCGTGGGAATATAGGTGATATCTGTTGCCCAGAAACAGTTCCTGTGTTCCTGCTCGAACTTTCTTTGCAAGAGATTGGAATAGGTATGCGCTGCCTGCTTGTAACGCACATATGGACGATGTCTCCTGATTTGAGCCAGGGCGTCGAGATTCCTCATCACGCGCAGGACAGCCTTCCGGTTGACATTCCTGTCTTTCGTCCGCAAGATCCACTGACGGACACGGCGGAAGCCGTAAGTGAATTTGCATTTTGTTTGGCACTCCATAATCCAGTCTTGAAGCCATTGGTCGTTCGGTGGGCTACCCTGACGATTTCGCCATGCGTAGTATCCGCTCCGAGAGACTTCCATTACACGACACATAGCATCGACCGGATACTTTTTACGGAAACGTTCAATGACACGATATTTAAGTTTCACCTCCTTCCAACCTCGGACAGAAAATTTTTGAGCAGTTCCACCTGCATACGGAGAGTAGCAAGTTCCTTTTGGCAAGCGGATTCGGAATTTGCTGACTTGCGTGGACGTCCCTTGCCTCTTGGAACATAGCCATGCTCAATAAGACGTGCTTTGCGATGCTGACGGTAAGCCAACTCCTTGACTTGGGACATTTTCAGGCCATAACTTTGGGCAATTTGGCGGTAGGTTTCGCCTGCGGCTTTGCGTTTTTGCACGACTTCCCATAAATGTTCTACGTTGATATACGGTCTTGGCATAAGAATGACCTCCTGTTATAGATTGATTCTACAACAGGAGGTCTCTTTTTTCACTGTCCATTTTTTAGGATACAGTCCAAACAGGTCTTGTCGTTTTTCTTTTGCCTGCGGCGTTTCGCTTTTTTGGAAAATCGTCATATGCGTTTTCATGTTTCTACAGTCGTTTTTCAGAGTTCTTTCATATAATCTTCCTTGTTCGTTGGAAACGTGAAACAACCTTAATTTTCAATGTTTCCGAACTTTTACGGCATTAAAAAATGTTTATTCGCGGCAGGATTTTTTTCGGCTGCATCGAATATTATACTTTGAGTCGAGAATGTCGTTTGGGACGAAAGTTTCAAGCGTTTGTTCTCCAAGAGAAAGCCGAATCCAACTCGGGAGCGGGGGAACCATTGGGAAGAGGGCTCGCGTCGGCGGGCGTCTTCTCTGGGGTGAATGCGCTATTCCATTCAGGAAATCTGCAGGGGCAGCTTCTCTGTCCTAACCCGGCAGCTAACCTCGTAGGCGAAAAGAGAGAGGAGAAAGTTTCTTGTTGGGTAAGTTGAGAAATCGTATTGCGGCCGCTTCGTTGGCCTGCATGTGCTGGTGTTCGGTCGCGGGGGCGGAATCGCTTCAGGTGGGCGATCAGGGCAGCGATGTGGCGGAGGTACAGGCGGAGCTTGTACGGATTGGATATGATGTAGTGCCTGACGGGGATTTCGGCCCGGCTACGGTCGAGGCGGTCAAATATTTCCAGGCGGCGCATGGTATGGACGCGGACGGGACGGTGGGCCCGTCCACCTATGAAGCGCTTTTGGGCAAGGCGATGCCGGAGACCATCAGCCGCGGTTCGAATTACGTTTCCCGCCGCCTCGTGCAGACGGCCATGGCGTATATCGGCGTGCCGTATGCTTTCGGCGGTACGTCTCCCAGCGGGTTTGACTGCTCGGGTTTTGTCCGGTTTGTTTTCGCGAACGCCGGTATCTATCTGCCTCGCGCGGCGGACGAGCAGTACGAGGTCGGTCATCCGATTCCGACCAGCGGTCTGCGCACGGGCGATCTTGTATTTTTCTCGACGTATGAGTACGGCCCGTCCCATGTGGGCATTTATCTGAGCGACGGCAATTTCATTCACGCGGCGTCGAGCATCGGCGTGTCCATCGCCTCGATTTATGACGAGTATTATTGGGGCGACCGCTATATCGGCGCGCGGCGCGTTCTGTAAAAATCGAAGAAGGAGAGAGGCTTCGGCCTCTCTTTTTTTGTGCAAAAAACCCCCGGTTTCTCCGGGGGTTCGTCATACGAGAAACGGCCCCGCTCATGCGGGGCCGGAGTCTTTCTTGGAACGAAACGGATAGCAGATCAGCGCGACGGCGGCGGAAAAGAGCCACTTCAGGAGAAGGATCATCGACAGGATGAACGGGCCGACGTTCTCGAGGAACAGCAAAAAGAGATACCACAGGAAAAGGATCGCGAAAAGCGCGCCGACAAGAAACAGGAGCGCCGTCAACATTGTGCCCACCGCCTTTCATGTCTGCTTGGCTGCGGCTATCGTATCACGGAACGGGGTTTATGTATGAGAAACGTCAACGGTATGCGACCGTTTCGGACAGCGGCTTTCGGCTGTCGTGGTTGGGCAGCGGTTTTGCCGCCGCGTCGGGATAGCCCACGTCGATCAGGATGGTCAGCTCCTCGTTTTTTGGAAGCTGCAGAAGCTCCCTGGCCTTGTCCGGGTCGAAGAAATTCAGCCAGCAGGTGTCGAGGCCGACGGATTTCGCCGCAAGCACGAGATGCGTGGCGACGATTGCCGCGTCCTCCGCGCCGGAGTTGTACGCGCCGCCGGGATACTCGAATACGTTCGCTTTGTCATGGGCGACCGCAAGCACGACAGGCGCGCCGTAGCGGCAGGGCGTAAGCTGATCCGTCAGCGCCAGCGATTCTTTGGACGAAAGGACGTAGATGTGCTGCGGCTGGTTGTTTTTCGCGGTGGGCGCCAGCCGTCCCGCTTCCAGCACCTGTTCCAATTTCTCTTTTTCCACCGGTTTGTCCGAAAATTTCTTGCACGAGTACCGTGCCTTGGCGAGTTCAAGAAAATTCATCGTATTGTCCTCCTTCATAAAAATGATTTTCAAAGCCCGTCGGAGCGCCAGCGGCGCTGATGCCTTTGACGGCTTCCTTCGCGGTAATCTCGGCGTCGTTGTTGTCAAGACGATCAGATGGCAGCCTACGCGTATTTTCAAACAACGAACTCTTACACCGATGTATCTTCGACGAATGGGGAGAATTTCCTGCCGCCTGCGCATCAGAAATTTTTATTCCGGGCTATATCTTTGTGTGTTGAAAGACGGGAGTGATAAAAAAATCAGAAACTACTCGACAGCGAGACGAGAATAAAGTATACTATACGGTGTTTGTGGGCAACGGCGCAAAGCAGTTGACAAAGAAAGGCAGAGGGATCATACTATGGTGCCTGACAAGAAACCGATAACTATTTTGATTATTGACGATGATGAGATTGTTTGCTATATGGCGAAAACAATCTTGGAAGACAATTTGCGATGTGAAGTTTTGACGGCGTTTTCGGGTATGGATGGCATCGATATGATGATCGAGAACAAGGTACATTTAGTACTTCTTGATGTGGCGATGTCGGGGTGGAGCGGTTTCAAGACGCTTTCCGTTATACGAGATAAAGTGTTGCTGCGAGACATTCCGGTTATCATGCTGACCTCCGCCGCCGATCGGGGATCCGTGATCAAGGCTCTGAAATTAGGAGTTGCGGATTATATTCGCAAACCGTTCCTGCCCGAAGAACTGGTTGACCGCGTCTCGAAGGTCATCCGGGAGTATTGGCAGGAGGAGAGCATTGATTATTATTTCAATACTTTCTGCGGCTCGGAAAATCATCCTTGCGAGATCACGGGAAAGCAGAATCTCGGATAGCGTGAAATAATGCTAAGAAAAAACCACCTTCCAGAATTTGGAAGGTGGTTTCGTTTTGTGGATATGTTACGCCGCTGCCGTTTTGTTTCCCTTTTTCTTTTGCACAAGCACGGTCAGCGCGAGCACCGCGAGTCCGATGGCGTCGGTTTCCATGCCCGGCTTGATGAGGAGCAGTGATCCCGCAGCGGCGAGCAGGCGGAGCCATGCCGCCATCGGCGCGAAGAGGTACCCTTCGACGGCGACGGCGATCAGGAAGACGCCGACGCAGGCGGAGGCCGCCACCCACGCGCCCTCTGCCAGCGTGGTGTTGATCAGCATGAGCTGCGGCGCGTAAACGAACATGAACGGTACGATGAAGCCCGCGATGGCTAACTTGACCGAAGCGACGCCGGTCTTCATCGGGTTGCCGCCGGAGAGGCCGGCCGCCGCGAAGGACGCCAGCGCCACGGGCGGCGTCAGGTTCGCGAACATCGCATAGTAGAACGAGAACATGTGGGCCGCGCCCGCCGGGATGCCGAGCTTCGCCAGCGCCGGGGCCGCGATGGTCGCCGTGATGATGTACGCCGGAATCGACGGCAGCCCCATGCCGAGGATCATGCAGGTGATCATCGTGAAGAACAGCGTGAAGAGCAGGCTCGTGGAGCCGAGGGCAATGATGGTGTTCGCCATGGTCAGGCCGAATCCCGTCTTCGAGCAGACGCCGATGATGATGCCGACGCAGGCGCAGGCCACCGCCACGGAGACGGTCTGCTTCGCGCCGTCCGCCAGCGCGTCGAGGAACGTCGAAAAGGTCATGCGCGTTTCCTTGCGGAACATGGAAACGACGATGGTCACTAAGATGGTCATGACCGCCGAGAAGATGACGGTGGTGCCGGAGAAGAACAGCATGTAAAGCAGGAAGATGACAGGAATCAAAAGATGACTGCGCCGCTTCATCACGTCGCCGGTCTTCGG
>Ga0256407_10008101_pt1 | contig 15562 bp, 14 predicted proteins | sample RumenRJG_04DNA_FD_193489 | JGI IMG/M metagenome (GOLD analysis project Ga0256407, IMG submission 193489) | Bovine rumen microbial communities from Lethbridge, Alberta, Canada - RJG_04 | ecosystem: Host-associated > Mammals > Digestive system > Stomach > Rumen | place: Canada: Alberta...
ATGACCACCTCGCTCTCCGGCCACGCTCGCGCCGCGAACTCCCGCGCGATCTCGTGCGCCAGCTCCGGCGTCACGTTCTCTTTCGGAGAGAACGACTGCGTGTAGTGGTAGAACCACCTGCCGCCGTTCTTGCGATGTGCCTGCCGCGTGGCGAGGAACTCCTCCTCGGCGAGCCGCGGCGTACAGTTCCAGCCGCTCACGAACTGCTTGTCCCGTGTCTTGTCGTTGCGCTTGACGTAGCGCAGCGTCCGACTCATCGCGATGGCGGACTGTGTGGCGTTTTTGATGAAGTTGACCGTCGCCATTACTGGTTCTCCTGCTCGGCGAGGTCTCGGAGCGCGAGGAAGACGAGACCGAGCTTTTCGTAGGTTTCATCGAGCCGCGCGACCTGCACCCGCCCCTCGTGGGCGAGGACGGTGAGCTGGTTGATGTTCCGCCCGATTGCCTTGAGCTCATGCGTCAGTTCTTTGAGCCCCGGCACGACCGTGACCTTGTGGCGCATCGCCGCGGCGCGGGCATAGGCGCTCGGCGTCATCTGCGCGGTCTCGGCGCGAGCGCAGATGCTCTCGTACTGCTCCGGCGTGAGCCGCATAGTCAGCCGGACGTCCTTGTTTTGTTTCATGGGGTTCCTCCTCTGCGGTAGTGGGTGTGGGCTACTGCCCGCAAAACCGCCGTGAGCGGCGGCTGCGCCTGACCGACAATGTCGGACAGGCGCTCTGCTTGCCCGCGTCGAAAGCCGCTTCGTATCGTTCGCTTCCGCGCGGACGCGAAAGCTCATTCACTCCGCGCTTTCTCCTTTTCCCGTCAAAACCGATCCGCTGGGTTTTTCCGGGAGGGAGACGCGGAATCACCCGCCCGCGCTCTTTGCGTGGCAACACGGCGGCAACAAACGGCTCACAGGGGCGCACCCGCCGCGAGTGCGTCAGGGTCGATAGGGACGCTGTTTCCGCCCCCGGAAGTATCGACACTATCGGCACGGCGCAGCACGATGAGACGCTTCCCGTTGCTCCGGCGCACGGACGCCTCGATGCCGTTTTCCCGCAGTGCTGCAAGGTTTTTCAAGACCTCGCCAGAGATCTTGCGCGGCGAGATCTGGTTCATGCCCGCAGGGTCGATCAGCTCCGCGAGTTCTGTCGGAGTGCCGATAAATTCCGTCCGGTCTTTCATCAGCGCAGAGAGGAGAAGGATGAGCCGCCCACCCCTCGGGAGCGACCGGCTGTCTCCTGTCAGCTCCCAGACATTGTCGGAGTTGCGCGCGAGCTCCAGCTCACGGTATTCGATGTCGCGCCCGATGCAGTAGAGCGTCGCCTCGCCGCTACCGCGCTCCTGCTCGACCAAGGTGAGGCTGGTGTCCACCGCGCCGCTGATCGCGGTCGTGCCGGAGATGCGGGAGAACACATCCTCGGCGTACTCCTTTCGCAGGTGGTGGATGAGCAGGATGGCAACGCTGTGCGCGTCGGCGATGCGCTTGAGCGAGGTGAGGTCGCGGTAGTCGTTGGCGTAGGTCATATCCCGCCGCGCGTCGCGGATCATCTGCAGCGTGTCAATGATGACGAGGACGGTATCGGGATGCTCCGTGAGGAACGATTCGAGCTGCTGCTCCAGACCGCAGCCAAGGATAGGCGCCTCGGTGCAGAAGTGGACGTTGGCGGGTACGTCATCCGTGATCTCGTCGAGACGATTCTGGATGCGGAGCGTCGAATCTTCCAAGCAGAGGTAGAGTGTTGTGCCCTGCTTCGTTGCCATACCCCACACGCTCTCACCCTTTGCGACGCTGACGGCGAGCCAGAGAGCGAGCCACGACTTGCCGACCTTCGGCGATCCCGCGAGAATGTGCAGCCCCGTTGCGAGCAACGTATCCACTACAAAGTCCAGCGGCTTGAGTTCCGCAGCCATCAGTGTCTTGCCGTCGATGGTCTTAAGTGTTTTGCGGTTGTTTTCCAATTTCACGTTTCCTTTCTGTTTTTTAGCTTTTTCGACCGAGTCATCATCTGAATATACTCCGCGCGAGAAAACGTTTTTGGTCGAATCCTGTCGAAACAAAAATGCCATCGACACGCTTCCGCTTTTTGCACAAACAACAAGACATTGCGTTAGCGATTTTGACGATCACGAATCGACCCGATTGCGGCGCGAAAGCGGTGGGAAACAGCAAAACGGACAGGGCGGCGACTTGCCGTCCTGTCCACACATAAGGTTCAGCCGTTCTCGTTCTCTGAATGCTCCCCGAGGAACGCTTCCCGCGCGAACCGCTCATCCTCGTCCTCGAACGAGTATGGCGGCACGCTTTCCAGCTCGCGGTGGATGCCGTCCGCGAGACGGAATCCAGAGAAGAAGGCGTCCAGCTTTTCCTCGTCGCGCAAGTGCTCCTCGACGTCGATGAGCCGCAGCAGGAGCTTCTGCTGCTCACGGCTGAGCGTGTCGTGCAGCGTACCGTAAGCCGTCTCAGCTTCAAGCTTGAGCTTGACCGACTGCTCCGAGGTGATATGAAACCGCCGCTGGAGCGCCGTCATGTAGTCTCTCATAGGGAAAGCACCAAGTAGCGCGTGTACTGATAGACCCCGTCATGATAGAAGTCAAATGCGTCGACGTAGTACCGGCTGTTGGGGCGGCTGTGTACGAGGTCGGTCAGTTCGCTTTGCCGCCACGGCCAGAACTTTGCGGTGTAGGCTTCGTACTCAATCGGGATCTTGGCTTGAATCGTCGCCAGCGGTTTGCCGTCCCGCCACGCGCTGGGCTCTTCACCGAGCGCGTTGTAGATCGTGCAGACCATGCGCCGTACCTCGTAGACGTTGCGCACGAACAAGTCATCGCCGTACTGGTCGTGGTAGTGCCTGACCTCCGGCTCCGGCAGCGAGAGCGTCGGGAACGCGCTCCAGTCACAGCTCGGCGTGGGAAGCGGCGGGAGCTTTGCGGCTTGGTACACGTTGTTGTCCCAGCGCTCGACGTTCTTGATCTCATACTCCGTACCGTCATCGCAGAGGATGCGGTCACCGACCTGCGGGATGTATAGGCTGCCGTCGGTTGGGAGCTTGACTGCGACCGTAGTCTCATCCGCGTATGCCTTGTCGGTGTTGATCCGCACGGTGTTGGTCAGCGCATCGTAGCTGACGTGGAACCCGACCGCTTTGCCGACGTCGCGCAGCTTGCAGTAGTTCGAGCCGCCGATGCTGTAGGTCTCGATCTGCACCTGCTTGCCGTCGATGTAGATCCTCTGGCCGGACTGCTGTGCCGTGAGCGCCGCTCCCGCGTCCGGGGCGGCAATCGCCGTACCAATGATGATCCCTGATGCGACCAGCGCGATCTCTTTTTCTTTTCTGTTCTTCATTGGCTTGCCCTCCTTCGTATTTGGTAAGGCAAACAATACCGAAGGACAGTTCACAAGTCGAGAACAATCTCGTTGACCAAACGGAGAAAAAGCGGGCGCTTTTTCTCACGCCGCGCGGCGGCGTTCTCTGGCAGCAGCACGCTCCTCCACACGCTCCTCTGCGCGCTCCGCGGTCGGCGCGTCCTCCTCGCACTCGTCCGCGCCGTCCAGCCAGATGATGAAGCGCATCAGCAGATCCGAGGCGCAGAAATCCCCGATCAGCACAAGGATGAAAACCATTGGCGTCATTTCCGTTCCCTCCCCTCACGACGCGAGCTTCAAGGGCGCGTCGGCAAAGCCCGCGAACACGAGCTGTCCGGGGATCGCGTCGGCGGCGCTCTTCGCGGCGCGAGCGCGTTCGAGACGAAGCGCTTCCAGCCGCTCCTTTGCCCGCTCGATGGCCGTCAGCACATCCTCGACGGTGAAGAGGTGCGCGGGGATCACCGCGTCGGTCGCCTCGTTTGTCAGCCGCGCGTAGAAGCGGCGGTCGTACCGCTCGTCCATGCAGCTTTGCGGCAGACGCTCACGCAGTTCCGCAAGCCGCCCGTTCAAGTCCTCCAGCCTTTGCAGCAAACGTTCTTCGCTCATTTGTAAAAGTCTCCTTCCGAATTCGTACCAAACCACTCTTGACGGGTTTTGCTTTCCTTTGGTATACTCATCCTAACAGCACACCTGTACGATAAACAGGATAGGAGGTTCTATTATGCCAAGATCGAGCGGGCAGAAGCTCAAGCTGCTCTATCTCATGGATTATCTGCTCCAATACTCTGACGCGGAGCACCCCGTCACGACGCGCCAGCTCATCGCCCACCTCGCCGCGCACGACATCGCCGCCGAGCGCAAGAGCATCTACGACGACATTGAGGCGCTTCGCACCTACGGCTTGGACGTCGAGCAGGTCGCGGACGGGCAGTTCTACGGCTACTACGTCGCGTCCCGCCGCTTCGAGCTGCCGGAGCTGAAGCTCTTGGTGGACAGCGTGCAGTCGTCGAAGTTCATCACGCAGCGCAAGACCAACGCGCTCATCAAAAAGATCGAAACGCTTGCGAGCAGCTACGACGCGCAGCGGCTCCAGCGGCAGGTCTACGTCGCGGGGCGCGTCAAGACGATGAACGAGTCCATTTACTACAACGTTGACGCCGTCCACGCGGGCATCTCGGAGGATAAAAAAATCCGCTTCCGGTACTTTGAGTACACGGTCGCGAAGGAGCGGCGCTATCGGCGCGACGGCGCGTATTACATCGTCAGCCCCTACGCGCTGACGTGGGACAACGAGAATTATTACATGGTCGCCTACGAGACGGAGACGGACAGCATCCGCCACTACCGCGTGGACAAGATGACGAACATCGCAACGGTGGACGAGCCGCGCGACGGCGCGGCGGCGTACCGCTCGCTGGACATGGCGATGTACTCACGCAAGGTGTTCGGCATGTTCTCCGGCACGGAGCAGCGCGTCAAACTGCGCTTCACGAACCACCTCGTCGGCGCGGTGCTCGACCGGCTCGGGCAGGACGTGAGTATTATCCCCGACGGGGACGAGCATTTCACGGTCAGCGCCGACGTAATCGTCAGCCCGCAGTTTTTCGCGTGGCTCTGCGGCTTCGGCGCGGACGCGAAGCTCCTTGCGCCGGCGAGCGCAGCGGAGCAGATGAAGGCGTATATCGAGGAGATTGCGGCGCTCTATCGGTAGGGTAGATTATGGGACAGGGGGCTGTGAGAGAATGGGGACGATGAAGAATCAGGAGGCGCGCCATGCTCAGTAAGCTGTTCGTCACAAACGTCGCCGTCACAAAGCCCATCCCAGAGGACGACTATATCGCGAGTCTGCCCGCCGTGCGAAACCTGCGCGCGATGGACGGGCTTTCGTTCCATAAGCCCGTGACCTTCTTCGTCGGAGAGAACGGCGTCGGCAAGTCCACGCTCATCGAGGCGATCGCCGTCCAGGCGGGCTTCAACGCCGAGGGCGGCTCGCGGAACTTTAACTTCTCGACACATGCCTCGCACTCCGACCTCTATCACTATATCACGCTCACGCACGGCACGGAGCGCCCCACGGACGGCTTTTTCCTGCGCGCCGAGAGCTTCTATAACGTCGCCTCCAACATCGACGACCTCGACCGGCACGGCGGCGGGACGCGGATGCTGATCGAGAGCTACGGCGGCAAGTCGCTGCACGAGCAGTCCCACGGCGAGAGTTTTCTTTCGCTGGTGGAGCACCGCTTCGGCGGATACGGGCTGTATATCCTCGACGAGCCGGAGGCGGCGCTCTCGCCGATGAAGCTGATGACGCTGATGTGCCTGATGCGGAACCTTGTGGACGACAAGTCGCAGTTCATCATCTCGACGCACTCGCCGATCCTGATGACCTTTCCCGGCGCGGAGATCTACGAGCTGACCGAGGACGCTATCCGCTCAGTGCGGTATCAGGAAACGGAGCATTTTCAGGTGACGAAGCAGTTTTTGAATGCCCCAGAGCAGATGATACGGTATTTGGAGATCGGGGAGTAGGCAAAATAGATTGATATTGCTTGCCGAATGATGTAAAATGTTGTCAAACTGGATTAAAAGGATTTTGCCCGTTGAAAGGATACCGCCATGCCTAACATCAGCATCCGAAAGCTCGAAGCCGATTTATGGGAATCCGCCGACCTGCTCCGCGCGGACTCCAAGCTGACCTCCAACCAATACTGTATGCCCGTGCTGGGGCTGATCTTTCTGCGCTACGCCTACAGCCGCTTCAAGCTGGTGGAGCAGGAGATTTTGAAAGACCGCCCCGTGCGCGGCGGGCGCGTCCTGCCCGTGGAAGCGAGCGACTTTGCCTCCAAGAGCGCCCTGTTTCTCCCAAGAGAGGCGCAGTACAGCTTTCTCGTGACGCTACCTGACGACATTCCCTCCGCGAACCTCAAAAACGCAAGCGGCAGCATCATGAACAGCCTCGGCGAAGTGGTCAACAACGCCATGGAACTAATTGAGGAGCAGAGCGAGCAGCTCAAGGGTGTGCTGCCAAAGGACTATACCATGTTCCCGGACGCCCTGCTGTCCGAGCTGTTGCGTATCTTCAACAACAACGCGCTGGACGAGGTCGGCGGCGACGTGATCGGCCGCATCTATGAATACTTCCTCAACAAGTTCGCCAAGAACATCGCGCAGGATGACGGCGTTTTCTTCACGCCGAAGTCCCTTGTCAAGATGATCGTCAACGTATTGGAGCCGAAGGGCGGCGTTCTGCTGGATCCTGCCTGCGGCAGCGGCGGTATGTTTGTCCAGACCGGCGATTTTGTCAATCAGGCGGGGATGTCCGCCAACAGCGCCATGACCTTCTACGGGCAGGAAAAGGTTGAGTACAACGCCCAGCTCTGCCTGATGAATATGGCGGTACACGGGCTGACCGGCGTCATCAAGTCTGGCGACGAGGCGAACACCTTCTACCACGACGCCCACAACCTCGCGGGCGAATGTGACTATGTGATGGCAAATCCGCCCTTTAACGTGGACAAGGTCAACGCCGAGACGGCGCAGAGCGCCGGACGCCTGCCCTTCGGCTTGCCCGCCATCAACGCGAAAAAGGAGTTTGGAAACGCCAACTACCTCTGGATCTCCTACTTCTACGCCTATCTGAACGAGAAAGGCCGCGCGGGCTTTGTCATGGCGTCCTCCGCCACCGACAGCCAGGGCAAGGACAAGGACATCCGCCAAAAGCTGGTGGAGAGCGGTCATGTGGATGTGATGGTCAGCGTCGGCAACAACTTCTTCTACACCAAGAGCCTGCCCTGCTCCCTCTGGTTTTTCGACAAGGGCAAGCGCGAGGAGCTGCGGGACAAGGTGCTGTTCATCGACGCACGGAACTATTACACCGTAGTTGACCGCACGCTCAACGAGTGGAGCGAGTGGCAGCTCAAAAACCTGAACGCCATCGTCTGGCTCTATCGCGGCGAGGTCGAGAAGTACCGGGGCTTGCTTAAGGAGTATGAGGGCGCAATTATTCGCTCCATCTGCTCGATTGTCGATTTTCAAGCAGAATCTCTGACACATCTCATGCTACCGCCATTCTATACGGAGGCATACGAAAAAGCCTTTGCGCTCAGGCGCAGGGTGGAAGATGGAATTAGTCTTTCCGAGTGTGAATCAATCAAAAACGCATTGAGCGAATATCAACGCGAGGTAAAAGCGGCGGCGGTGAAGTTTGCAGCACATATAGAGGAAAACAAGCTAAACCACAAGGTTAAGGCGTTTGTGGAGAGCTATGCCGGGAAAGGGCCTGCGCGCGGCAAATGGTTTACAAAGAGCTTGAACGGCACTATTGATACATTTGTTGAAGAGATCAGCGATTGCCTCAAAACGATTGCCGAAGCAGCTTGGCTCTATGAGAAGTTTGGGGTTGGCACATACGCCGACATCCCCGGCCTGTGCAAGATCGCCACGCGCTCGGAGATCGAGGACAAGGGCTGGTCGCTGACGCCGGGTGCTTACGTCGGCGTCGCGCCCACCGAGGACGACGGCGTAGACTTTGCCGCGCGCATGGCGGAGATTCATCAGGAGCTTCTGACCTTGCAGGCGGAGAGCAACACGCTGATGGACACCATCTCGAAGAATATGAAGGAGATGGGGCTATGAAGTGGGAGAGAGTTCGATTAGGTGACGTTACTGATTCCTGCCTTGGGAAAATGCTCGATCAACGCAAAAACAGGGGTGAATATCAACCGTATCTTGCTAATGTAAATGTGCGTTGGGGTTCTTTTGATTTGGCCGACCTTTCGCTTATGCGATTTGAAGAAGATGAGCAAGAACGATATGGTCTCAAATATGGAGACTTGGTCATTTGCGAAGGTGGCGAACCCGGTCGCTGCGCCATATGGAAAGAGCAAATTCCAAATATGAAAATTCAAAAGGCGCTCCACAGGGTTCGTGTACACGAATGTCTTGACTATCGTTTCTTGTTTTATTGGTTTTTGCTTGCTGGGCATAGAGACGCTCTTGGCCAATATTTTACAGGCGCAACAATTAAGCATATGCCCGGAGATAAGCTAAAGAGCATCTTGATTGATAAGCCCCCACTTGAAGTTCAGAGACATATCGCGGACATTCTCTCCGCCTACGACGACCTCATCGAAAACAACCAAAAGCAAATCAAGCTGTTGGAGGAAGCGGCGCAGCGGCTGTATAAGGAGTGGTTCGTCGATCTCCGCTTCCCCGGCCACGAGACGGCGAAGATCGTGGACGGCGTGCCGGAGGGGTGGAGGAAAGTATCGGTAACTGATTTATTGGAAATCAAATACGGGAAAGACCACAAATCTTTGGATGATGGAAACATACCAGTATATGGATCAGGCGGTCTAATGCGGAAAGTAAAACCTGTTCTATATTCTGGCGAGTCAGTTTTGATTCCGCGAAAAGGATCACTTAATAACATCTTGTATGTTACAGGAGATTTCTGGACGATAGATACCATGTTCTATTCTGTTCCGCGAGCAGCAAACATCGTGAAATATTCATACTTATTCTTATCTGGACTTGATATGTATTCGTACAATATTGGCGCTGCCGTTCCAAGCATGACTGTAAAGATATTGGATGGGATAAAAATGTTGCAGCCGCAGGCAGAGATTCTTGACCAATTTGAAGATAAGATAACTCCATTATTTGAACGGATGGATACATTGAAAAAGCAGAGCGAGGTGGCGCAGCAAGCCCGTGATCGTCTGTTGCCAAAGCTGATGAGCGGGGAACTGGAGGTGTGAGAATGGAGATACATTCAGTACAAGAATACATCGACAACATAGAAAAACTCAAAGAAAAATACACCTATGTTATACCTTCAAATTGTTCACTATTTCAGGATCAAGTATATCAACCGAATTTTTTATTCAGAGGTCATAGTGACCATAAAAACTACAAATTAGTTCCGGGAATTTTTCGATGGAAGAAAATTGACAGTGGAACTTATCAATCCGAGTTTTCTCAACTGGAACATAATATTTTGTACGATTTTATCTCAGAATCATGCCGATTTGTTAAAGATAACACGTTAACAAATGATATTGCTGCGTGGCTCGAAATAGCACAGCATTTTGGAGTACCAACCAGACTGCTGGATCTCACCAGGAATCCGTTGGTGGCATTATATTTTGCGTGTGTCAGTTCTTCCAAATCAGAAGCCTCAGTTTGGGTTATCAATGAAACAGCATATAATCGAGTTTTCTTTAATGAATGGGCTCCTGTTCCGCCAGTGCGTAGTAGTTTTAATATTTCAAAAATCTTGGATGATGAAATTATTTCGCAAAATTATCACCAGCATAATGACATACACCAATATATTCAATATCCGTGGATTTACAAGCCGTATTATAGAGAGGAAAGAATGAATACACAGGAAAGTATGTTTATGTTATGGAGTGCAAATCGCGCTGAATTGACACATATGATGCAACCCAATCATTATATGTCATTGGAAAAAGCAGTTGAAAATCAAGAAACAGGTATTCTTTACCCCATCATTATTCCAGCAGATGCAAAAGTGAACTTGTTAAAGCAATTAGATTTGTGTGGAGTGAATGAAAAATATATTTATCCCGGAATTGATGGAATAGGCCGATATATACGGAACAAGTATTCTTCGTCTTTCGACGTCAAAAAGTGACCAAAAAGGGAGATAGATATGTCCTACGAATACTCCGAAAACATCCTCATCCAAGGCGCGGCGGGCGACCTGCTCCGCGGCGAGCTGGGCTGGGATGTCGCCTATGCCTACAACACCGAAGTGCTGGGCGCGGACGGCTCCTTCGGACGCAGGAGCTACAAGGAGATTTTGCTCACGCGCTATTTCCGCGCCGCGCTCCAAAAGCTGAACCCGTGGATCACGCCCGCGCAGCTCGACGAGGCGCAGCGCACCATGGAAAGCCGCCTCTCCACCGCCTCGCTGTTGCAGATCAACGAGGAAAAGTACAATCTGATCCGCGACGGTGTCCCCGTCACAGTCAGGCGCCCGGACGGGAAAACAGAGGAAAAGCGCGCCGCGGTGATCGACTTCCAGCACCCGGAGAACAACCGCTTCCTCGCTGTCAAGGAGCTGAAGATACACGGCGACCTGTACCGTCGCCGCACGGATATTGTCGGTTTCGTCAACGGTATCCCGCTGCTGTTCGTAGAACTCAAAAAGACCACCGTGGACGTGCAGAACGCCTATACGGACAACTATACCGACTACCTCGACACCGTCCCGCAGCTTTTCTATTACAACGCCTTTCTCATCCTCTCCAACGGCGTGGAGGCAAAGGTCGGCACACTCGGCAGCAAGTACGAGTTCTTCCACGAGTGGAAGCGCCTGAACGAGAAGGATTCCGGCAGCGTCGCGCTGGAAACCATGCTGCGCGGCATCTGCAAAAAGGAAAACTTCCTCGACCTGCTGGAAAACTTCATCCTGTTCGACCACTCCGGCGGGCGCACGGCGAAGATACTCGCCCGCAACCATCAGTATCTCGGCGTGAACGAGGCGGTCAAAGCCTATGCCGAACGCAAGCTGCGCGACGGCAAGCTGGGCGTGTTTTGGCACACGCAGGGCAGCGGCAAGAGCTATTCGATGGTGTTTCTGGCGCAGAAGATACGCCGCAAGTTCGCCGGCTCGCCGACCATCGTGATCCTGACCGACCGCGACGAGCTGAACAAGCAGATCAGCGACACCTTCGAGAACTGCGGCCTGCTCGGAAAGACGAAGGCGCGGCAGTTCATCGCGCAGAGCGGCGACGATCTAATCGACAAGCTGCGCGGCAATCCCAGCTTCATCTTCACGCTGATCCAGAAGTTCAACAAGCCGGATGCCGAGCCCATCTATCCCGACCACGACGTTATTATTATGTCGGACGAGGCGCACCGCAGCCAATACGGCGTTTTTGCCGAAAACATGGTGGCGCTGCTGCCGACCGCTTCGCGCATCGGCTTTACCGGGACGCCGCTGCTGTCCAACGACAACATTACAGAGCGCACCTTCGGCGGCTACATATCCATCTACGATTTCAAGCGCGCCGTGGACGACGGCGCGACGGTGCCGCTGTACTACGAAAACCGTGGCGACAAGATCAAAGACCTGCACAACCCAGAGATCACCGACCGCATCCTCGACGCCATCGAGCAGGCGGATTTGGACGTCGACCAGCAGGACAAGCTGGAACGCGAGTTCGCCAAGGAAATCCATCTGCTGACCGCGCAGCCGCGCCTTGACTCCATCGCGCGGGACTTTGTCGGCCACTACTCCGACCTCTGGACAAGCGGCAAGGCGATGTTTGTCTGTCTCAATAAGGTGACCTGCGTGCGGATGTATGACCTTGTACAGAAGTACTGGGCGGAGGAAATCAAAAGGCTCGAAGCGCAGATCAGGACGGTGGAGCAGCAAGAAGTCAAGGAGTTGGAGCGCAAGCTCGCATGGATGCGTGAAACGGAGATGGCGGTCGTCATCAGTCAGGAGCAGAATGAGATCCAGACGTTCCAGAAATGGGGGCTGGATATCAAAACGCACCGCGAGAAGATGGAAAAGCGAGAGCTGGATAAGGAGTTCAAGGACGCCGAAAATCCGCTCCGCATCGTGTTCGTCTGCGCCATGTGGCTGACCGGCTTTGACGTCAAGTGTCTTTCCTGTCTCTATCTGGACAAGCCGCTCAAGGCGCACACGCTCATGCAGACCATCGCCCGCGCCAATCGCGTCGCGGAGGGCAAGAGCAACGGTCTGATCGTGGACTACGTCGGCATCGTCAAGGCGCTGCGAAAGGCGCTGGCGGACTATACCGCAAACGTCGAGGGCGGCGCGGGAACCGATCCCACCGTTGATAAGGAAGAACTGATTGCGCGGATACTGGACACCGTCGCGGCCGCGGATGCGTTTCTTGGTGAGCGCGGCTTCACGCTCCAAACGCTGGTGGACGCCAAGGGCTTTGCAAAAGTCGAGCTGCTGCAAACGGCGGCAAACGCCGTGTCCGCCAGTATCGCGGAGCGGAAAGAGTTCCAGACGTTTGCAAATGAGCTTGCGCGCCTTCTGAAATACGCCGACCGCGAGGATATCGAACCGCCTGTCCGAAAGCGGTGCAGCGCCATCGTTGAGATCGACGGGCAGCTCCGAAAGAAACGCAGGCACGCAAACAACGTGGATCTGATGGTGCAGATCAATCAAATCATCAGCGATTACATTCAAATCGAACAGCCGGAGGCTGCCTTGACCGAGAGCCGCCGCTTTGATATCAGCCAAATCGACTTTGATCTCCTGCGCGCGGAGTTCGCGCGGGCAAAACAGAGAAATCTGGTGCTCAAGGATCTGGAGGACTTGATTCAGGAACGGCTGGAGAAGATGGTCGCGGCGAATCCGGGACGCATCAATTATTACGAGCGGTATCAGGAGATCATCGAGGATTACAACAGCGAGCAGGATCGGGCAACAATAGAAAAGACGTTTATGGAGCTGATGGACCTCGCAAACTCCATGGATCAGGAGGAGCAGCGTTACGTCCGCGAAGGCTTTGAAAGCGACGAGGAGCTGTCCATCTACGATCTGCTGTTCTCGGAGAGCCTCTCCAAGCAGGACATCAAGACGATCAAAGAAGTCGCGGCAAGCCTGCTCCAAAAGGTCAAAGCAAAGATTGCCGAGCTGGATCACTGGACGGGCAAGCAGGAAACCAAGGCGACCATCGATACGTTGATCCGCGATACGCTCTGGGCGGAGCTGCCGGAATGCTACGACGAGATCAGTATCTCGGCCTATCGGCAGAAGATATACGAGTATGTGTATACGCGGTATCCGGAGGTGGCGTAAAAGCACGGAGCGAACAACATGCACTTTGTCGATGTAAAAGGAATCCTCGCCACGAGCGGCGGACGCTGCGGCATGAACATATACCGCGGCTGCACGCACGGCTGCGTCTACTGCGACAGCAGGAGCCGCTGCTATCAGTTCACGCATCCGTTCGAGGACGTCGAGGTCAAGCAGAACGCCCCCGCGCTTCTGGAAAAGGCTCTGAAATCCAAACGAAAAAAGTGCATGATCGGCACCGGCTCCATGTCCGATCCCTACATGCACTGTGAAGAAGAACTCGCTCTCACGCGCAGGTGCCTCGAAATCATTCGGGACAACGGCTTCGGCCTGGCGATCCAGACGAAGTCCGACCGCATCCTCCGCGATGTTGACCTGCTCGATGAGATCAACAAGACCGCCAAGTGCGTGGTGGAAATGACGATCACGACCTACGACGACACGCTGTGCGCGCTCCTTGAGCCGAACGTCTGCAACACGAAGCGGCGGATTGAGGTACTGGAAGCCATGCGAGAGCGCGGCATCCCGACGGTCGTGTGGCTGACGCCGATCCTGCCGTTCATCAACGATACGGAGGAAAACGTCGCGGCGATCCTGAACGAGTGCGTCCGCGTGGGCGTGACGGGGATCGTCTGCTTTGACATGGGCCTGACGCTCCGCGAGGGCAGCCGGGAATACTTTTACGCGGCGTTGGACAAGCACTTTCCGGGCGTGAAGGAACGCTATATCGAGCGGTACGGAAGTGCCTACGAGCTGCCGAGCCCGCGCGCGAAGGAGCTTATGGAGCTGTTTCGCGGCGTCTGCGCGGAGCATGGCATCCTTTGCGAGCCGGAGGACTGCTTCCGCTTCATGCAGGAACTGCCGGAGCGGTTCCCGCAGATGAGTTTTTTTGATTCATAACGATAAAGGAGGTCACCCCATGCCCTACATTGCCATCAAAGGCTTTCCCAAGGACGACGAGACCGTGCGCAAGGTCGCGGAGCGCATCAACGAAACGCTGCTGGAGCTGTGGGGCTGCCGGCAGGAGCATATCAATATCTCCTATGAGGCCGTGCCGCCCGAGGAGTGGGACGAACGCATCGAGCGCGGCGAGATCGCGCAGAACCGGGACAAGATGCTGATCCTCGGCGGGAAGTGGACAAGCAGAGAGAAAATGCTCACGATCCTGCATCTGGACAACTGTCCCTACTGCCACAAGGCGCGCCGCGCGCTCGACGAGCTGTGCGAGGAGAATCCCGCCTACCGCGGCGTCGCGGTCGAGTGGATCGAGGAGGAGCGCGAGAGCGAGGCGGCGGGCCGCTTCACCGACTACTATTACGTCCCGACAATCTACGCAGGCGCTGAGAAGCTCTACGAGGCGCACCCCGGCGACGACTACGACAAGATCAAGGCAGAGGTGAAACAGGCGCTGGACGCGGTGATTTGACCGCTGTGGCGGCGCGGAATCCTTACGGCGAACCGCAGCCGCTTTGTTACGAGTTTTGAGAAAACTGCTTTTACAACTTTTACAATCAAAAATCTCCGAAAATCAATGATTTTCGGAGATTTTTTGGAGCTGGTGGCCGGACTCGAACCGGCGACCTGCTGATTACGAATCAGCTGCTCTACCAACTGAGCTACACCAGCGAATATGAGGGACGGCATTTCTGCCGGAACCTGTTTGTAAAAATGTTACCTTACGGACAGTCAGCGACCTCATGATTACGAATCAGGCGCTCTACCGGCTGAGCTAATCCAGCGAGCTTTTCAAAGCCGAAGCGTATTGTAGCACACTTTCCCCGTCCCGTCAACAGAAAAACAAACAAAAACTGATTGTTTTTCTTAAAATCGCTTCGTGGAAAAATACAATCAGTATTCATCGTTTGTTTCTTGCAACAGCCGAAGGCTTTTTCGGCCAAAGCGGATTTTCTCACTTTCTTTCCCTTGGAACAATTCTCCGCAGTAAGCTTCACAACACCTTCGGATCGGCTTTTTTGCCAACCTTTTTGCGAAATAAATCGTGTGTTGATAACAAAAACTTATTAACATAACGAAGTAGATAATGTCATTTTACAAGGAGTTATTCACACTTTCCACAGCTTTTTCCACAGCATTTTTTCGATGATTTTACTACCAATCAATAGTTTTTTCTATTTTTCTTTCATTTCACTTCAAATGTATCATTTGCTGCCCGCACATTTCGAAAGTTACATAACATTTTTTGGCGTGCTGCGTTTCCCCGCATTTTGTAGTGATCGTTTCCATAAACCAAAATTATGCAGGATGATAGAGTTCGCCGTCAAAAAAGAAAGCTGCTCGCCTTGACCAATGTCAGGAAGATAAGTTAACGAGGTCCTCCCGTCACAAGAAAAATGTGGCGGGAGGGTTTTTTTGCAAAAAAGGCTTGACAAATAGCAAAAAGT
>Ga0256407_10008103_pt1 | contig 15558 bp, 10 predicted proteins | sample RumenRJG_04DNA_FD_193489 | JGI IMG/M metagenome (GOLD analysis project Ga0256407, IMG submission 193489) | Bovine rumen microbial communities from Lethbridge, Alberta, Canada - RJG_04 | ecosystem: Host-associated > Mammals > Digestive system > Stomach > Rumen | place: Canada: Alberta...
TTTTTATTAATTTATATTTTTTTTTTTAATAATTCCTTTTTTTTTATTAAGATAATATAAAATTTGAATTTATTCATGGATGATATAATTTTTTTTGAATAAAGAAAAAAATTAAAAACACTAATATTAATAATATAAAAAAAATTAATTATTAAAAATAATAAATTTTACTGATAAAAAAATAAAATTAAAATAATAAACAGCAATAAAAAAAATTAAAATATATAAATAAAAAAAAAAATGGATGAAAAAAATATCCAAATAATAATAGCATCAGATGGTTGTGAAAAAGCAAAAGGAACTTGTGTAATATTCGATGTTTTACGAGCTTCTTCAGTAGAATGTCATCTTCATTTAGTAGGAGCCCAAAAAGTATTTCCTCAAGAATCAATAGAAGAAACATTAGAAATGAAAAAAAAGAACAAAGACGCAATTTTATTTGGTGAAAGAGAAGGAGATAAAATAGAAGGATTTGACTTTGGAAATTCTCAAAGTGAAATTTTAAAAAATGCAGATAAAATAAAAGGAAAAATATGTTATCATAATACAACTGCAGGAACACAAGCAATAAATAAATGTATAGAAAATAAAAATGTAAAAGAAATTTTAGTTGCTTCACCAAATAATTTTGATGCTACTATTAAATATTTAAAAAAATATGATAATAAGGAATTTATTACTTTAGTTGCTGCTGGAAGTTTAGATTATTGTCTTGAAGATTTTTTAATTTGTAATTATTTTAAAAGTCTTTTAATTGGAGAAAAACCTAAGTTGAGTATGGAGGAAATTATTGCTAAAGTTAAGGAAACTACTGGAGCTAAATTTTTTAAAAATATTTCTTATTATCCTCCTGTAGATTTTGATATTGCTTTTAAGGTTAATGTTTTAAATAAAGTTTTGAAAGTTGTTAATGGGGAGACTATTAGTATTGAAGTCTAGTAATTGTTTTTTTTTTTTTGGATTTAAATATGTTATTTATTTATTTATTAACAAAAATGGGTTAGTTTTATATTATTATTTTTTTATTTTTGTTTAATTTTATTTATCATTTTTTATATTTTTTTTATTTTTAATTAAAAATCAAAGAAATAAGATAATTTATTTAATTAAAATTGAAATTGTTAATGCTATTTTTTACTTTTACCTTTAAAATAATCTTTAATTTTTCATATTTTAGTTATTTTGATTTCAAATGAATTTTTTGATTATATTTCTATTTCTTTAAATTAAAATAAAAATTCAAATTTTCTTTATAAAAAAATATTATTTTAAAAATATGAATATTATTTAAATGAATTCACAAGAACCAAATTTTAATACAGATAATATTTTTTTAGATGATAATAATGATACAAATCAATATAATAATGATGATGATAATCAAAATGATAATACATATAATTCAAGGGATGAAAGAATTAGAATAAGACCAAATAGAATAAGATTAAGTTATGAACAAGAAAAAAAAATACAAAAATTACCTTCATTTACAGTTGGAGAAGCAAAAAGAGATAGAATAAATTCAGCAAGATATTTAAATATTAATGAATATAAACCTTTTACTTTATATAATTTCCCTTTATTTTTTTGGATGGTTGGTTTACTTTTTATTGCTGGTGATATATTATTAATTTGTAATATAATATTAAAGAAAAAAAATAAACATTTTATTGATGGATTTTATGGAAAAAATTTTTGGGAATATATAGTAATAATTGTTATTTTTTTAATTGGTTTTTCTTTTTTTTGTGTTGCAAAATATGAATCAATAACAATTGATAAAACAAAAGGTTTAATGACACTTACTAAATTTGAACTTTTATATTGTAAGAAAAAACAATTAATTATACCTTTAGAGCAAATAAATTCTATTTTTCCAGTAAGAGTTCAAGCATATAATACACCTTCAAGTTATACTTGTCTAAATAAAATTGGAATTACTTTTAATAATACATCTACAATTTATTTATTTAAAACAATATGTGCTTATTTTATTATTAAAGATGTTATTAAAATTAGAGCTTATTTATATAGAAAAATCCAACCATATGATACAGTAAAAGAAGAATTATTTGGTACAGAAGTAGATAATAATATTTTACAATAATAAATAATTTTTAATTACTATTCAATTATAATAACAATTTAAATATAATATAAATGGAAAAAAAATAAAAAATATACTTTTTTAATTTTAACATTTTAGTTATTAAACAATAAAAAATTATATAAATAATAATAAAATAAAATGGAACTCCTATCTCCAGGTACATATAGTCCAGAAATAATGACAATAACATTAAAAAGTTCAGATGGCCAACAGTTTCTAATAGATGTAAAATCAGCAAAAAGATCAACATATATAGCAGATTTAATAGAAGAATATAAAGGAGAAACAGAATTTTTAATACCTGAAGTTGAGGCAAAAATATTAAAAAAAATAGTAGAATATTTAATTCATTATAAAGATACTGAACCAAAAGATATAAAAAGACCACTTAATGATTCTAAAATAGAAAAAATTTTAGATAAATGGGATTATACTTATATTACCAGTTTTGCTTTAGCAGATTGTGTTGATTTATTAAATGCTGCTACTTTTATGGATATTCAACCTTTATTAAGATTAATGTGTGCCAGAATTGCTGCTTTAATGATTGAGTTACCTCTTGATGAGGTTAAGACTACATTTGGTATTGAATGTGATATGACTGAAGAAGAAAAAGAAAGATTTAGGAAATATGTTATTTAATATTAATATTATCATTTATATATTATTATTCATATTTTTTTAAATAAAATATCTATTTTTTATATGGGATTATGTATTGGAAATTAAAAAAATATATGATTCAATACTTTTATTATTATTTTTGATTTCTTACAAAATTTTTTTTTCAATAAAATATTAATATTTTTACTCAATTCTTTTTTTAAGTTATTTATTATTTTTGATTCTAAAAATATTTAATAATTCAAAGTTTATTAATAAAAACTTAAATTTAATAAAAATGCTCATAAATATATAAAATTAATAATTATAATCTATAAACTTTATTATTATTAATTTGTTTAAATATTCAAATCTTTTAAGACCTTACTTCAATAAAAAAAATAATTTTTAAAATTAATTCAATATAAAAATAAATAAATATATTTTTACTTTTATTAAAACTAATTTAATTGATTCAATATTAAAAAAAAAGAAAATATCCATGATTTAAATAATAATAAATATATTAAGTTTGAATAAAAAAATTTTAAAAATTATTTTTAGGATTACCACAATTGGGGCAAAAATTAGAATTATTTTTATTACCACAATTTTTACAAGTCCAGAAATTATTTGATTTATTAAAAATACTAAATTCATTCTCCTCTTTTTTTTTTCTTGTACTATTCATTCTATTATTCTTCCTTTCATGAAATTGTAATTGTTTTGTATCATTATGAATAGTTGATAACACATTATCATTATTATTAATAATTTCATTTTCATTATCAAAATCATTTTTTATTTTTTTAGATTTACTTCTTAAAACTTCAATAGAACTATTTTTTTTATCAAAAAAATATTCTATACTTTCTTTTAAATTAGAATTATTATTAACTCTTATTGAATTTACAATTGGAATATCATTAAGAAATAATCCAGAAGCTACTTTATTAATATTACTATCTTTAAGTAAATTAAAACTATTTGAATCATTTGTTGATGGTAAAATATTTCTTACTCTTTTACAACACCAACATTTAATAGAAGAATTTTTATTTTTTTTTTTACAACTTAAACAAAGCCATCCTTCACCTGATGTAATTGTACTTGATGATAATTTTGATGCTTTTTTTGAACTATTTACATATTCGATTGCTTGATTTAATTTAATAGATGATTTTTTTATAAATGAATTTTTTTTACTAACTACATCAGAAACATTATTTCCTCTACTTTGATCAAATTCTTTACAAAATTTGTATAATTTAGTATAATCATCTGATTGGAATTCTTGACCTTTATCTAAATTTGTATTTTTTATATAATTTGAATAAAATAAAATAACTGGATGATAATGATTATAAATGAGCTTTGTTATTAAGTCGTTATATGATTCAAATTTTTTGATTATTACATCATCTATAAAATACCAAACATTATTTATATTAAGGGCACAAGTGTAATGTCCATTATAATAAAGGATAATTCCATATAAATTATAATTTTTTTTTGTCACCTTTATATCTAAACTAAATAAATCAGCATTTGTTCCAAATAAAGGAATTAAATAATATATTTTACATACATCAGTCATTTTTGGAATTGGATTATCCCAAGTTAAATTTATAACAAGATAAGGATTAGAAATACCACATTGAATTAAATCTTTTTTAATATTTGGTTTTTCACATATACAATCATTTATTTTTGTATTTGGTGGAACTTCAGTATTTATATTTTTGCAAAATGAAAATAATTTCTTTCCAAAAGTTAGATGTGATTTTTTATCTATTTTTTCTAGTATTTCAAAAACAAAAATTTCATAAATAAAATAATTTCCATCATATGGAATTTCATTGAATTTTTCACATGAATTACAACAGATAGATTCTTGTAATTTAATAGAGAAAAATTTATGAGAAAGACAAGATAAATTACAATTAAAATTACTTGCATTGTATTCATTTAAATTTGTATGATTAACTTTAAATAAATGAATTGCATTTAATATATTATTTAATACTTCTACAGGATCTCCACAAACACCTTGTTCAATATCTGGAAAATTTTCAGATAATTTTTTTCTGAAAGTAATTATATCTAATATATTTGGAGTTTCAGAATTTTGAAATTTTTGATATTTATAAAATAGATTTTGTAATTGATATAAAGGATTATTATTGTCTTTATTAAAATTTATTTTTAAATATTCTTTCCTAAATTCTGGACTATGAAAAAGAATTTGAACTAAGACATTTATAAAACAATTATTACTTCCTTTTTTATTTATCATTGGAATTATTGGAATAAATTTTTTTTCTTTTTTATTTGTATCAGTATTATTATTATTTTCTACTTTAGGTTTATTATCTTCTTTTTCAATTTCTGTTTTTATTAATAATTTATCAGGTTTATTATTAAATATATTATTATTTTTCATTTGTTCTTTTTCCATTATATTATTAATATTTCTATTAAATAAAATATCATTTTTATTTATATCATTGAGTTCTAATGATGGTTTTTTTTTTTATTTTTATTTCCTGATATATTATTTGTTGGCATATTATTCATTGGAAATTGATTTGGCTCATTTATTATTTTATTTTGTATTTTAGTTGCATGAATATTATTATTTATTGGTTGATTTTGATTATTTATCTTTTTAATCTCTTCTTTTTTTGGTAATTGATTATTTTTTATAGAATTATTATTTTCCATATTTGGTTTATTTTGTTCATTTTTTAAAATAGATTTTTTATTTGAAGGATTATTATTTTGTATATTAGATTCTGATATTTGTCTCTTTTTATCATTTTCATTTTTATTTAAAATTTTAATCCCAGGTACATCATTCATCATAGGATTATTATTCTCCATTATTTGTTTATTTTGTTGATTTTCCTTTTTTATATTTGAAGGATTCGGAATAATTTTAATATTTTTATTTTTATTATTATTTTGTTTTTGTTCAATTTCTTTTTTTACTTCTCTGTTGGGTAAATTAATATTTTTATTTGTATTATTATTATTTTCATTTTTATTTTGTTCATTAGGACCTTTTTTAATCATTATTTTATTTGAAATTATTTGATTATTTTTTAGACTATTATTATTATTTTCAAACATTTGTTTTCTTTGTTCAATTTCTTTTGATATACCTTTTACAGGTAAAGCACTATTTCTAATTATTTTTGGATTATTTTCAAACATTTGTTTTCTTTGTTCAATATTCATTTTTTTATTTGTTTCTTTATTTGGTGGTGGAGTATTTCTTACATAATTAATTTCATTATTTTTTAATTTCTCATTATTGATATTTGGTCTATTTTTTATTTGTGCTTCTTGATTTAATCTTTTATGAATTTCAGAATTTTCAATATTTCTTCTTTGTTGTAATCTATCATTCATTTTTTATAATAATTTTATTAATAATTAATATTATAATAAAATTAATAATAAAAGTTAAATATATTGTATTATTAAAATTATTAATATTTGTAAATATTAATAGAACTACCATCACCTCCAGAAATAATGGTATCAATACCATTAAATAAAACAGTATAATTTTTTTCTGTTTCTCCTGTATTAATTTTATATAATGGCAATTTCCCACCTCTTATATCCCATATTTTAATATGAGAATCATAACTAGAAGTTACAAAAGTATTAGGATGATTTTCTTTATCTTTACATAAATTAATATCACTTATAAAACCATAAAAAGTTTCATTATCTCTAAATATTAGAGAAGCTTTATTTTTATTTAAATTTGAATCATTTATATCATAAAATTTAATAGTTCCATCTTGATATCCTATTAAAAAGGTTTTATTTGAAACTTTACAAATTGAACTAATATCTTTATAAAATGTATTTAAAGTCATAAATAAATTATTTGTTATTGTATTATATATATTTATATTATAATCATCTCCTCCTGTAATTAAATATTCTCCATCTAAAAATGATATATGATTACATTGACTTTGATGAACTTCATTAAAGGTATAAGTTGGATTTAAAATTGTAGAATTTATTTTTCTTTTTTTTTTATTTAACTGTCTATTTTCATTTAATGATAAATTTTCAGGTATATTATATATTTGAACAATTCCTTTATTATCCATTGTTCCTCCCATAGCAAAAATATTATAATTTAAAGGATTTAAAGCAATACAATTAAAAAATTCATCACTTACTTTTTCATTTACACATAATAATGTTTGATTTTGTTTAATTGAATCAATATCATATATTTCAAAAGTATTTAATGAATTTTTTAATGTTCTAATTAAAATTTTATTTTCACTTTCTTTTCTTTTAAAATATTTAATATCAGTTAATAAAGCTAAAGCATCTTCATCAACATTATTATAATTTTTAAGAGTATATATTTTATTATTATTATTACCATTATAAAAAGAAACTTCTCCATTAAAAAGTCCAGCAATATATTCATAATGCTTTTTAGAATTATAATTCATTTCATTTAAAATAGAAATTTTTCTAATCCATTCATCTTCTTTTATTGTATTACTTTTTTCAGGTTCATTAATTTCAAACATATAATAAATTTCAATTTGTTGTTCTGTTGTTAAATTATTTTCATTTACAAATTCTCCTAATGAATTTACTAATTTATTATCTCCTATAAAAAATGAAAAAGTCTTCTTTGGAGAAAGATTTAATAATTGATTTAAAAGTTTATTTAATTTTTCAACATTCATTATTAATGGAAGATGAAATACAGTTTGATTTGTTTTATATTCATCACTTAAATCAGTAACAAATTTTATTTCTATTTCATTTTTTAAAATTTGATTTTTTTCATTTGACATTTTTAGATGATAAAAATTAAAAAAATTTAATATTTAAATTAAATTAAATTAAAAATTAAAAAAAAACAACAAAATATATGGATGGGAAAAAAAAGAATAACATAGAAAAAAGGAATATCGATAATACAAAATTAAAGTAAGATATAATATTAATATAATACTTTAAAAAACAATTTAATATAGTCAAAAAAAAAAAATTGATGATGGAAATGAAGATTATTTAAAATCATCTCGAGGAAGTATAAAAAAAACATTCAAATTAAATTTAGATTTAAGTACATCAAATGCATCTCAAAAAAATAGTGAAAAAAATACAAAAAAACCAAATGATAAAAAACCTTTATATAAAAGTAAGAAAAATAATAAAGACAACGAACAAAGATATCCAACAACACCTTCATCAGCAAAATTTTCAAAACATCCAAATGAAATTAATTCACCTAAAAAAAGTTCAATATTAAGTCATTTAAAGAAAAAACCATCTTGGAATCATAATATTCAAAAATCTACAATTATAATAAATTTATTTCTAGAAAAAGAACAAAAAATAATTAATGAAAATTTAAAATATGCATTTGATAAAATTTCATCTTTAAGTAAAGATATTATTTTCCAAAATTTATTAAATATAAAAAAACAAGCAAATGATTTAATAACATTAATAAATCAACAAAGTAAAAAAAGTCAAAATGAAAATAAAGATAATTCATTTGATTATACAAGAGTTTTATTAGATTTTGTTGAATCATTTACAAAAAAAATTGAATTAAGAAATTTAATTGATGACTTTGATGATGAAGATGATGGATATGCTTCATATGATAATTATAGAAATTCTTTTCAAAATACTTTTGGTTCTACAAATGAATTAAAAAATTTAAATTTAATTAATTTATTAGAAAAAGAAAATTCTATTTCTTTTGAATATCCTATTCAAAGAAAAAGAGCTTTATCTTCAAGAATTGAAAAAAGATTAAGAAGAAGTAGAAAATCTTCTGAAGAAATTGAAAGGAGAATTAAAGAAAGATTGGATAATGCTGAAAAAAAAAGAGAAAGTTTAAAAAAATTAACTATTGAAAATTCTAATAAATATAATGAAAAAATATATGAAATTAAACAAAAACAAAAAGCTGAAAGAAAGGAAAAATTAGAAAAAATATATTCTAAATTAGAAAAAATGAATATTCAACAACAAAAATTTCTTGAAAGTAAACTTCAAGTTGTTAAACATGAACATGAAAAAATAACAGAAATTAATTATTTAAATCAATTAGAAAAAGAAAATAAAGATATGAGTCTTAAAAAAAAATTAGATATTTCAACAAAAAGAAGAAATAAATATTTACAAGATAGAATAAATAAAGTAAATCATAGATATAGAAAAACAAATGACATTGCAGAAGATTTAAAAGATTCTTTAGTAAATAAAATTGAAACAAATAATAATTCTTCAATTTTAGATGTAATGGAAAAGAAAAAAAATATAGAAAATAAAATAGAATTTATTAAAAAAGTTTTTAATGAAGATTTCATTTGGGAATTATTTGAAGCAGATTATTTTGATCTTGATGAATTATCAAATTTAACTTCTTTAACAAGATTTGAATTAGAAAAATCAAAATTAAGAAAAGAAAAGGAATTAATTGAAAGATTATATTCTCAAAAATTTAAACAAAGGAAAAATACTTCAATAACAACAACAAATGTAAATCCAACAAATAATACTGGAGGAACTAGTACAAATATAAATGAAACTTTATATGAATATGATGAATTTGCTTATAATAAAGAAGAAGAATATGAAGATAAACATAGTAGATCATTTAGTTATTTTAATGAAAATGATTTTCTTGATATTGATTATTTATTCTCTAATAATAAAAAGAAAAAAAATAGAAAAAAAAAGAAAAAATCTAAAAATACAAATGATAAAGAAATTGATGGAGATGATGAAATAAGAAGAAAAATAATGAGACAAATGAATTCAATATCATTAACTGATTTAAGAAAACCTCAAGAAATAGAAAATGAAAATAAAATGAAAAAATATTTAGTTAAATCAGAATCAAATGGTAAATATATACAAAGTAGATTAATTGTAGCTCCAGAAGATTTAAATGTTAATACTTTAAATGAACAAAATAATACAAATAATAACAATAATAATAATAATAATAATTTAACATCATCACCAAATAAAAATCAAGATATATCAAAAAAAAATTCAAAAGAAATAGAATCAATAAATAAAAATTCATCAAATAACACACCATCAAAAGGAAATGAAAAAGAAAACACAATTAAAAAATCTTCATCAACAGGTTCAAATAATCAAAAAGAAATAGATAAAGAAAAAATATTCCATGGCTTAATACAAGCATCAAATTTAGCAAATTCAAATCCAAATAATACAATAACAATAAATGATAATAATATAGCAAATATATTAGAAAATAATCAAATTACAATTAGATGGTGTAAAATTTGTAATATGATTTTACCAAATGATCAAGATCCAAATATTCATATTAATAAAGCAGAACATCAAAAAATTAAAAAAGAATATAGTTTATCTATTCAAGAAGAAGCAAATGTTATTATGATATTTAAATCTATTCCTGGAAATATTAATGATGAATTAAGAAATGAAAGAGTTAATGCTATTAAGGTAAGGGCTAAAAAATTAAAACAAAAAATGTCTTTAAAAGCTATTAAACATGAAAATTATTTTTCATATAAACAAGATTTTCCTTCTGTTAATAAACAAAGAATTCAAAAATTAGCTTTTGATATTGAAAAACAAATTTTCCCTAATATAAAAGATTATGGAACTTTAGAAAATTTATTAAAAGTTTTAATTAAAATATTAGAACAAAATATTCCAAATGATTTAATATTATTTCGTCAAGTAAAAGTAATTTTCGTTTTAGTAGAAGTATTAAAAAGACCACCATCATGTCATAAAAGTGAAATAAAATCATTAGGAAAAATAATGGAATTAATAATAAAAATATTATTACATTTTTCAGTTCTTCCAGAAAATAGAAATTATATGATTGAAGCAAATAGAATAACAGTTATTGCAGATTTATTACTTTGGGTTTTAAATAAACCTACAAAAATCCCTTTGGGAATATCATTTCTTCCAGATTTAATTCAAATTATTACTACTCATGTTAAACATAAAGTTCCTTTTGAAATTGTTTCTATGAAAGATGATTTATTAGAATATTTAATTTTATGTAATATTATACCAAAATTTAAACAAAAATATCATAATTTAAATGTTACTATTGATTTTACTTCTGGTTCAGATTCTTTTTCAATGGTTTTATTAAAAAGTTTATCAATGTTTGAAGCTATTACAAAACAAATTAATATTAATTTTTTAACAAAACCTGTTTATGTTAAACAAACAAAAATAAATGAAAATATTTTATATATGTTTGAATATTCTGAATTAATAGGATTAGTACATTTATTATATGTCTTATTATTATCAAATGGACCAATTAAACCAAAAGAAAAAGTAAATGCACAATCAAGAACAGTTATTTCATCTTCATTAGTTGCTGTTAAAATTTTAAATAATATTTGTAGAATTGATTTGAATTTAGTTCAAAATTTATTTGTTACTCCTTTAAATCAAGAACAAATTCAACATGTTATTATATATATTGTAAATTATTCTTTAGAATATCTTGAGCAATCCGATGAAGTAAAAGAATTACTTCATGAAACATTATTATTAGTAAGTTATCTTTGTTTACAAAATGAAAATTTTCAAAATGTAGTTAATAAAGGAGTTGTAACTATAATTCAACATATTTGTAATTTACCATTTTCTTATTTTAGTGAAAAATTACTAAAAGATATTTTATTCCCAACATTAATAACAATGACATATAATAATGTAAGAAATACAAAAATATTATCAAATGAAATAAATTTAAAAATGTTAGTAATGTATTTCAAAGAAAAAATCCAATTAGAAAGAATTCAAGAAGAAGATATTTCTGAAGTATCATCAAGTATATATGAAGGAGGGAATAATAATAATAATAATGTTAATAATAGAAAAATAAGAGAAGAATTTTTACAAGGAAAAATTTCAGAATCAAAACCATCAAAAGCTTATTCGACAACATCAAGTTCTAAAAGTACTCATGATATGTTAAATGGATTAAGTGATTTTGTTATTTTATCTCATAGATTTCCTGTTGAATTATGGGAAAAAGCTCAAGAATATTATTCTACTTTTGATAATAATAAAAATAATATATAATTCAATTTTAAATATCTTTCTAAAAATGAAATATTAAGTTATTATAATTTTAAATTTTATTTTTTTCTAATCAAATATTTTTTATTAATTTTTTTATTATTATGTTAGAGCAGATGATGTTCTCGTCATTAAATTTGAACTTTTAGTAAAGATATTATCTTCATTTATTTCATCGTCAATTTCAGATAAATAATCTTTTTTTTTACAAAAAGTCATTTTTACAACTGGTAAAATTAAAAAAAATAAAGAATGAAAACAACCTAAAATAATTATTATTGATGAAGCTGGAAAAGCAATTTGATAAAATTCTTTAGAAAAATGAAAAGGAATCAAATAAGCAAATTTTGTATTTTCATCAAAACCAATAACATGTTTTATAAATTCATCACTTATAAATAAAGTTACATAAGCATCTATAAAAAATTAAATATTTATTCTTACTTATACAAAAAAAAATAATATTAAAAACAAGACATAAAATCAAAAATATAAGAAAACATTTAAATTGAGGTAAACTTTTTAAACTAATACATGTATTTAACCAAAAACAATGATGATCAAAATTAGGAACACATGCATTACAAACAACACAATGAACAGTTCTTGAATCAATAATTGCTCTACATTTAACACAAACTGGACGATTTTCTGCTTTTTCATATAATTTTGTTAAAGATGGTTGTTCTTTTTTTTTATTTCTTTTTAAAAAAACAGCTTTATCAAAACATAAAAAAGAAACTAAAAAATATATTACAGGTGCATCAAAAAGAATAAAAAGTGTAATAATTATATGGATTAAATATTCTTCAGTACTAATCCCTTTTAAAACTTTTCCACTGAATAAATCTGATATATTTAAATTTTCTACTTTTGTTATTTTTTCAATATATTTAATTTCGGATTCATTAAAGAAATTTGTTTTATTACAATTCTGAATTTCCACTCCATACATATCTTTACAAATTGCCCTTCTTAAAGCTAATTGAGTAACTTCTGGAATAAAAGGAATAAAATCTTTTCTTATTTTCCCTAATTTCAAATAATTAATTCTCATAATATAAATAATACTAGCTAACATAAGTAAAATTATAGTAAATAAAAGTAATAAATTATTACTATTACCTTTAATAGCTTTTATTTCATTTTTGTAACGTAATTTTTCACATAAACTTATTTTTTTTAAAGTTTCAATCATATCATTATCACCATTTTCTTCAGCTAAATTAATAGGTAATTGACCATCATTATTCTTAATATCTTTACTAGCTCCTCTAACTAATAATTTTTTAATAACTCTAACATTTTTAGATTTAACAGCAAAATGCAAACAAGTATTCCCATCTTGATCTTTTGAATTAATATTAACTCCTAAATCTATCAATAAATCAATTACTTCTTTACTACCATGAAAACATGCATAATGTAATGGAGTTATTCCATATTGATTAGGTAAATCAATTATTAGATGTTTTTTAAATAAAATTTGTAATTTTTCAAAAAAGAATATTATTGGATAGCATTGATTATTCATTGCTGCATGATGAAATATATTATTTCTTTTTTCTTCAAGACGAAATTTATCTTCTGTAGTTTTTGAGATTATTGAATATATATATTTTATTATTTCTATATTTCCTCTATTTGCACATAATTCAAGAACTGTTTCTTTTTCTGAATTTTCTTCTAAAAACCATTTAAAAAATTCTTCTGAATAATTTAAAAAATCAATATATATATTTATTATTATTGAAACTATTTCATATTTATCTTCTTTTACTGCTAAATGGGCTAAATTATTATCTTCTTCATCTTTTATTGATGTAATTTCTCTTTTTGAATTTATCATTATTTTTTTTATTGTTTCTTTTAAAACTTCTGTATCGATTCTTTTATATTTTCTTACATTTGACATTATTTCATTTATTAGTTTTCTCATTATTTTTCTTTCATCTAAAGTTGAAGTTCTATTTGAATTATTATGAGTCGTATTTGAATTTTTTTCATCCATTAAAATTAAAAATATTTAATAAATGAATTATAAAACAAATCAAAAATTAAATTTTAATATTTAATAATAATTTTTGTCTTTTTTTGTCTTCATCAATAAGAACTTTATTATTTCTTTTTTTATATTTTTATTTTTTTTTCATTATATTTTTCTTAAATTATATAATTGAAATATTATATGAATCAAAATTTTTAAAAAAAATTTAATTTCAATTTGTTTTTTTAATATTATAAATAAATAAATATATGGCTGATATTCATTTAATTGACGAAAATACATTAGCAGATTTACAAATTTTAAAAAAAGATATTGAAGAAATAAATCAATTTTATCATGAACAATCAATGTTAAAAATTCAAAAAATTCCAACAGAAAAAAAAAATTTTATCGATATGAATGAAAATAAAAATAACAACTCCCAACCAAGTATAGACTTAAATGAAAGTCATGAAAGTAAAAAATCAAAAGAAGATAACAAAACAATAAAAAGAAAAATAATTTATTCAACAGAAATGAAAATGCCAAAAATAAAAAAAGAAAACTTTAACCATTTTCTAAAAACTGAATTAACACCAAAGCAAATAAAATCAATGGATTTTTCATTTTTAAACTACAATCAATTAAAAGATACAATATTAATAGCAGGAACTTTCCCAGAAAATGCAAGAAAATACATTTGGAGATATTTATTATCTTTACCAAACAATATAGAAAAATTTAAATTAATAGCAGGAAAAGGTATTCATCCTTTATTTGAAGGTTTAAATCAAATTTATAAAGTTTCTGATAGAAAATATTTAGTTAGAATACAAGAAATTTGTTCTTTAATTGCTTATTGGAATAATGGATTAGGAAATATACATTTTTTAACTAATATAGTTTATCCTTTTATTAAAGTTTTTTCTGGAGATGATATTTTTGTTTTTGAAACTTTAGTCGCTTTATTTACTTCAGTTATAAGATATTGGTTTGAATTTTATCCAAATTTACCTTATTCTCATATTAAATATTGTATTGGAATTCTTAATAAAGAACATGAAGGATTAGTTGATATTTTTAGAAGTGCTAGAATTTCTGAAAATGAAATAATTTGGAGATTATTAACTAATTTTTTTTCTGAAAGTTTTAAAAAAGATGATTGGGTTTCTTTTGTTGATTTTATTATAACTTTTAATCATAAACCTGAAATGATTCTTTATTTTTCAATTGCTTTTATTTTAAGTAATAAAGAAGATTTATCTTTTTGTAAAAATAATCCAAAAAAAATATGTGAAATATTATATGATATAAAACTTCCAAGAAAGATGTCTAATTTATTTAGAAATACAATTCATCTCTTTGAAAAATATTCTCCTAATCAAATTTTAAAATATGAATCTTATATTCCTTTCCCTGAAAATGGTTATCCTGTAATTGAAAATATTCCTTTGGATTTATTAGCAACTACAAGTGAAATAAAAGATGAATTAAAAGCTGGTGAACTTGATATTGAAAAAGCTATTCAATCTCATGATGCTAAAAAAAAACTTTTAGAAAAAAAATATAGTGAACTTTTACAAAAAGAAAGAGAAATTGAATATTGTTATAATGATATGATTGAGGCTGAGAAAAAGAAAAATGAAATTTTAAAATGGGAATTAGGAATTTTAACTTATCAAAGATCTAATGCTTTAAAGGAATTAGATAAAATTAAATAATTTTTTTT
>Ga0256407_10008104_pt1 | contig 15557 bp, 14 predicted proteins | sample RumenRJG_04DNA_FD_193489 | JGI IMG/M metagenome (GOLD analysis project Ga0256407, IMG submission 193489) | Bovine rumen microbial communities from Lethbridge, Alberta, Canada - RJG_04 | ecosystem: Host-associated > Mammals > Digestive system > Stomach > Rumen | place: Canada: Alberta...
AACAAAGTAACCAATGCAATAAATAATTTTTGCATATAACTACTTGTTTTAACGTTATTTTTGATTATTATATAGTTTTATATTTAAATAGTAAATAGTTTTTTATACATCATCTACAACCGTTCAGCCAGAAGGAATACCTTGTGCGCCTGTTGGTCAAGAAGTCATATTCGGATTCTTAACGAATGTGCCAGTATTAGGTACGCCAGATACCCAATTCATAGTAGCATTACTGGCACTCCTATCAGTTGCAAGACATTTAATGTAATTCAAACTAGTACAACCAGAGAAGATTTCTCTATAACAACTATCTCCAATAGTTAGTGCTGGCAATTCTGGTGCTGTTATCAACGATTTACAGTTTCTAAATAAAGCATTATAACACCCTGTTGTTAAAGCTGTTGCTGGTAATAACAAATTACTTGCATCTTCTACTGGAAGTTCGACAAACATTTTTCTTAAAGGTCAAATATCCGAAAAAGACAATAATGTTGGAAAATTATTACTATCAATCAACGACATTATATTACCGTACACATTACATACTATGTTACCTGTGAAAAAACTAGATAAACGAGCGGTTGACGTAACAACCGAATATGTAGAATTATCACCTCTAACTTCTACTATATCACCCTCGTTTAATAAAATAGGAACACCACTTTCCGAAGAGGTAATTGAAACCCATGACCCTCTATTTTTCCTATATTCAACTGTTTTAGGTGCGGTATTATTATCAGTCTTTCAATATAAAGTACCTGCTGATGAAACTTCAAACGTTAAATATTGGTTCTCATATGTGTCTTCGCTTGCTTGTGTACAAACAATTGTTTCTGTTTTTGCGCTATCAAGTGTTTGTAATTCAACAGTACCAGTTCTTTCAGTTGTCCCAGTATTCTCTTCTATAACAAAGTGTAAAGTAGTCAAACCACAACTTATATTTGTTTTGCTAATAGTAACCCAAGACGGTTTACTTAAAACTTCATAATCCGTATTTGAATAAATTTGTGATGTTCTTTCGCCTCCAACGCGAGAAAAATAAAATGATTCACCTTTAATAATGTATAACTCTTCCGTGCTGTCAATGATTGTTCAACCACTTGGTATAAAATTAGAAGGCCAAGTTGTCATAGATTGGTCTTTAACGAATATACCTGTTAATGAAACACCACTAATCCAAACTCCTAAACAGTCGCTATTACGTATATATGTTCCAAGGCATTTTATATAATTTAAGGAACTACAATATGAAAACATGCCTGCATAACACATTGTTTCTGAAATCGCGCTTGCGGGTAGTTCAGGTGCTGTCTTTAGGTTTGAACAATATTCAAACATGTAAAAATAACATTCTTCAGCGAGTTCTGTAGCTGGTAGTTCTGGGGCAGCATTGATTGTTGTTTTTGAAAACATACCAGAATAACATCCTTTTGTTAATGCTGTTGCTGGCAATATAAGCCCAGCAGCATTCATAACATTGGTTTCTTGAAACAATCTTCTAAAAGTATATGTAGACGTTAGCATACTAACACTACCAACTAAAGACATTATATTTCCGTAGATGTTAAAAACGGCTGTTGAACCATTGAATGTGCTATACTTGGTATTATCAGAAGGATTTCCATAACCAGTTTCGTCACCCCTGAATTGTACTTTATCACCAGCGTTAACATTTATTACAGCACCACTTTCTGATGAAGTTATAGTGGTTCAATGTTCGCCCTCATCCAAACTATATTGTATTGTTTTAGGGCAATCAACGGATTTCCAAATTATTGTACCACCAGCGACAATATCAAATGTAAGAATATCATCAATAGCATCTGTGAGTGTCCATCCAGACGGAACACCGTTAGGGCTATCTATTGGAATTGTAGTATTGGAAGAACTTTTAATAAAAGTACCTTCTGTTGCAACATTGGACGTTCAATTTGTCAATGCTGATGTTGCAGAAATATTTACTGCTGTCATGGTGATGCGTGATAATGAAGTACAACCGCTAAACATCCCCATGTAGCTGTTTTCAAGAAGTGTGGTAGCGTTTAACTCTGGCGCAATTTTTATATGTTGGCAATTGGTAAACATACCAGAATAGCATCCCACAGACAGCGTTGAAGATGGTAAAGAAGGTACTGATATTTCTTCTTTCACATCTACTTGATGATATAATCCAACTATGTTTTCTTTTTCGATATTACCAAGATTAACACAATTGTAAAACATGTTTGAGTAACAATAGTCACTCAAACCCGTAGCTGGGAGCACTAAATTGCTTGCGTCAGTCAAACCAGTACAATCTTCGAAAAGACTGAAAAACGTATAGCTTGTAGCTAAAGAAGTCATTGATGAGTAACTTATGCTATTAATTAGACTCATAATGTTACCCCTCACATAAAATTCACATGTTGAGCCACTAAAACCGTTATACGTCAATATTGTGCCAGCGTATGTTTCATTATCTCCCTTAAAAATAACAACATCACCAGCATCCACATCAATGTATGTTTGACCCTCGGTACTTGTTATTGATGACCATGTTGTTCCATTGTCTTTACTGTATTGTATTGTTTTTGTGTAAACGTTTTCCGAACACACTCAAAAAATACGTCCTGCTTTAGTAATAACAAACGTCAATGGTTGTTCCAAAATATCCCTTTTATGTTCGTCATCTAAATTATAATCAACTGTTTCTTGTTGATTACCGTCTTTCGTTACAGCAACAAAAGGTTCGTCATATTTTAGATTAACATAATCATTAAACTCATTTTGGTCATTAAACTTGTGTAGATACTCCATAATAATACTTCTAATTTACTACAATAAATAATTGATTTGTGAAGAAAAACTGGCTCTACCAACTATTTACTTAAAAGATTCTAAATAGAATAAGAGTATTACAAGCATAAATATGAAAAACTTACAAAAACGAAGTGTTGTTGTTGAAAATGGACATCCTAAACTACCAACATCCTCACAGATAGAATATGGAGAAATTGCAGTTAACTACGCTGCTGGCTATGAGACATTATCAATTAGGAATACTGAAGATGGTATTGCTACATTTTCATCAGATTCTATGATTGACAGTAAAATAGAGTCGAGAATTTCTGGTATCACAATGAATGGAACCGCACTGACTGTCAGTGGTGGCGTAGTTGATTTGGGTGTTGTACTAACAGAAGAAGAAGAGTTAGTCATTTCCGCTGCACTAAATGATTTAAATGATAGGGTTGCAGAATTAAGTGCTGATACATCAAACAAGCAAGATACATTAATTAGCGGTACTAACATTAAAACCATCAACGGACAATCTTTACTTGGAAGTGGTGACATGGTAATAAGTGCCAGCAGTGAGAGTTCTGGAATCACTTCTATCACCATAAATGGAAACGTATTTACAGGCGATTCTGTAAATCTTGGGGACTATATTACACAGGAAAAAGAATATGTCCTTTCTTCCGCATTGAACAATTTAAACAGTAGAGTTATTGATTTAAACGCATCAGTAACTGGTAAACAAGATACATTGATTAGTGGCACTAACATTAAAACCATCAACAACCAATCTATACTTGGTAATGGTAACATTACAATTGAAGGTGGTGGTGCTACTTATACAGCAGGAACTGGCATTAACATCGCAAACAATATTATAAGTGTCACGGGAAAACAAGACACCTTAATAAGTGGCACAAACATCAAAACAATTAACAACCAGAGCATACTTGGTAGTGGTAACATAACCATAGAAGGTGGCGGTGGAGGTACGGAATATAGTGCTGGTACTAACATTGATATTACCAACCACGTGATTAGCGTTACTGGCCTATCCTCTTATGAACTTACATCAAACAAGGCTACAACAATCACAAGTGCGTCAACACATACCGAATATGCTTCTGCAAAAGCCGTTTATGATATTGTTGGTGACATAGACGTAGCATTAAATGCCATTTTAACAGGAACAACATCATAAAAATAGGAATCATGTCAATTAGTAGTAGTTTAATTAGTATAAACCTATACAAAGCCAACATTAAAAACAGTATTGAAAACAAACTTGGCAATAATGTTGATATTGGCTATGACCTATCTTTGTATCCAAACTACATTCGTCAGATTAAAGAATTAAGTGCTGAAACAATAGATTCCTTTACTGGAAGTACTATCATTGATAAATGTAATTATATACAATATTTGAAAGGTAAAATGGCTGATGCAATACAAGCCTGTGGGGTATCTAGTTTTAATCGTGATAACCTTAGTGTTTATAGTTCTGCTATTGGTAGAATAAAAACCACCTATAACTTTGTAATACAAGGTCCAAACATTATGTCTGGTGAAAGTTTCAGCGTGGTTAGTGTTTTCGATGATACAATAGACGTAACGACCGCTAGTACTTGGTCCATTACGGACGGAAACCAATATGCAACAATATCTGATGGTGAGATAACAATTTTATCTGGAGCAAACGAATCAAATATTACCATTCAAGCCGTATATAGTGCTTTTACTGCAACCTCTATTGTTGAAGTAACTTACTTGGCAGGAACAAGCGCTGAAACACAAACAAATACTGTTATAGATGAAAGTGGTAATACAACCACAACCACAACAACTGTTATTACAAATGAAGACGGTTCTTCCTCAAGTCAATCAACTTCAATCAACTATGATGCAATGGGTAATGAAATTGGTTCTTCTAAAAATGAAACTGTTGTTAATTCCGATGGTTCAAGCGAATCAACAACAATCAACTATAATGAAAATGGTGACCCAACATCACAAGTAAACGAAAGTGTTGATACGCTTGGAAACGAGGATACTAAAAACATTGAATATGACGAAAATGGACAACAGGTTGTTGTTGAATATACAATCGACACATCAAACAACCAAACAACAGGAACACAAGAAATTGCTGGTGGTGACGGTGTTGATACTGAGTTTATTCCATTCGATGGTACTAATGGCTTTGAGTTAACAATCAAGTTCAGAACTGTCAAATCGGAACAACCAAATCCTCCAGTTGTTGTTGACACAGAAGACACAAGTGCAAACTATCACTTTAATATTCTTGGTGGTAAATCAGCCACCAAAATAGGTAGTATCTGGCCTGGTATGGATATACGTTGAACACTTGCTAAAACCAATTATAACAGTGGTAACCTATTAGTTAGGTATCAACCAGGAAGTGGTTCACAAGTGTCGGTACAGGCAACAACGATGTACAACAATTCAACAGATGCAATTTATTACATTAAGTACGTCTATGACCCCACTTTGTCAAGTAAAAAAATGAAGATATATAATATGTGAACAGGACAATTAGTAGGTAATAGCAATAACACACTAGGTGCAAGCAACCTTAAAATAACAATAGGTTATGCTATAAACATGGCTGGTGAAAATTACCGTTATGCCAATCTTCAGGTTTATGATTTTAGTGTAAAGAAATTATAAAAAAACCACCCAACAACCTAACCGTCCCTTTAGGTATGCTGAGTGGTTACCAGTCTTGCTGGTTTTATTGGTTGCGGGTCTGGAAGTCGAATCCAGTATCCAGAGGTTATGAGCCTCTGATGATTTTTAAACTAATCGTTAGAAAAGTTCCTGTCCGTTTCACTCCCCCGCCATTTCTATTTGTTTTTTCGTACTGGGTAGGGGATTCGAACCCCTGAGAGTTTTTGACAACCCTACAAGATTGAAAGTCTTGTGACCTAAGCCACTAGTCGAACCCAGCATTTACAGAGAACGTTTGTTTGCTTTGTTATGAACCCATTTCATGATAGCTAAGTGATACTTGCTGTGCGTTCTCTTCTATATGTTGATGTGGCAGGGTTCGAACCTGCGACCTACGGAGCCAAATTCCGTTGTTCTGCCAACTGAACTACACATCAATACATTTGCAAAGATAGCAAAAATATTTCAAAGAACAAAAATTTTATTTGTACCGCAGGTGGGACTCGAACCCACACGGCCCCTTCGGGCCAAGGGATTTTCTTACCACTATGACTTTCGTCACCAACCGTTTCGTTATCTCAATAAGATAATTCGTCATTTAAACCCGTTTGTTTGTGGTCTGGACTCTATCTTAACCATATTGAAATCTTGCAAGATGTAATCTAACTCACCTACCTTTATTAACACATTAAGGATGCAGACTATTTGTTTCGATTACAATTTCAACTTAGGTTCCTCCTGTATAGTCTCTACACACTGTCTATTATTCTATATCTGCGGTCCCGTGTTCTCAGAACTATATTCATTACTGAATTATAGTCTTGCAGTATAGATTTTAACATTGGCTCGGTATTACCATCAGCGTTAGCGATTTCCGACGAAGTAGGGTCACATTACACTATCCCCTTTCAATTAAGTTTTGTCCGTAGATTTAAGGATTACCATATTAGGTTCCATTTGTGCTACGAAGTCCATCGTTCAACTAACCTGCTAAGGCTTCACCGAATTAGGGAGGTTCTACATTCAAGGTTTCCCTTGATGCACTCAAATTTTAAACTTAAGATATTGATTATCAATAAGTTATAGAAGTAAGTCCCTCGTGTCTACCATTCCACCACTGCGGCATATCAAAGAACTGGTACTGAGTATGGGATTCGAACCCATGAAGGTTTTGTAAACCTTACAAGATTGAGAGTCTTGTGACCTAAACCGCTAGTCGAACCCAGCATAAAATTAAAAACTGCCTTTCGTTTCTGAAAGACAGTGCAAAGATATAACTAATTTTTTAATCCTACAAATTTTTTCATTAATTTTTTTGACTGTCTTACACACATAGTTCCTCTTGGCCTAACTGTTCTTGTAAGGCCATTGGTTCCAATGCGTATTGTTGAGCCATAATCATGTTAAATTATCTTTAATGAATGTAGTGAAAAATTTGTTAATGTAAATATAAATAGTACGAAAACACAAAAATTATGCTTCTAGTGGAGATTTCACTGATAAATTCATATCAGGTGTAATTTCCCCGTCTTCTGAAAAACCTTGTTCATCAAGTTCTATATGTTTTTCGATTGTTTCTCTAACAATTCTTCTAATCATTTCTTCATCCATGGTATTTTGTTTTGTATATAAAACTTTATATTGGTAATTATCTATGTTTTGTACAAAAGGCTCTCTTTCAACTTCTCAATAACGGTAACTTCTAGTGTTACTGCCATAACCATTATTTATACATTGTTCAACAAAACTAGGGTCTTCTATTGATAATATTTTCAACGTGTCAGGTCTCTTGGTTTCATAAGAGAGTACTTCTGATTCAACTGCCATAAGTTTTGTTTTCACAAGTCTTATTTTACCATTATCTTTATAAACTAGCAGACATAAGGAATTGTTAATGTTGTTTTGTTTTTTCTTTTCTATTTGTGCTTGCAACTCGCTATTAAGTTCCATTTGTGATACTACCTCATCTCTCTCTAACCTTTGTATCTGAAAATATCCATTGCTATTACGAACTACGGTAAAACCAATATTTCTAAACTCCGTCCCATGCCCCTGTACTGGTATATATCCATACATATAAGTATAATAATGGCACATTTCATGAAGTAATATACTTGCAAAGGCATATTCTGTTGCCTTATAATTCCCATTAAGACATATTTCAGGGTGACACAAATCATAAAAATTATCGTAATTAACAAATAACTCTTGTTGGGAAATTGTATCTAAAAGAAATATACGCCTACTACTTTTTTTGTATTTCAAATGTTGATAAGGACTCTTGTTAACTAGATGGAAAAAACCTAACCTGTTACCAGTTGAACCTTTACCCTTGGTAAACACATCAAAATCACATTGTCCCAATCTGCCACCGAATAGTCAGTCATTAAGTTTATCATATGTTTCTGACATTCAACCTGGTGTTGGCGATATTTTGTTTATAGTATCAAATTCAATCATATATTAATAAATAGTTGATTAAAAGTTACTTTATGCTACAAACAAAAGTTTATGGCTATATTTCTCGTAATTCTGTGCAAACGGTTTGTCTTGTACTGGCCAGAAGCGATATGTTCTGCAATTCGACAAATAGCCGTATCTCAGACATTCGTAGATGAAATTAATGTCATTTATTTCAACGATTTTGGTACATTTTTTCTTCTTCTTTTCGTAGTCCAGAACTTCTTGTTTAACTTTTTCCATCGTGGTCTTGACAAGACGGACAGTTCCATCAGAAACAAAGACGAGTATGCAGAAAGCATTATTAATACTTGCATCAATTCTTTTACTACGCTTATCAACAAAACTGGGGCATAGTTCGAGTTGCCTTAGTACTTCTGCCCTTTCAAAGCGTTGAACTTTGAAATACCCACCACTTTTAGTACCGACCTTGGCTGCTATCTGCTTGAACTCTATTCCATGTCCTTGAAGTGGAAGAACCCCATCCTTATAAGTGTAATAGTGGCACATTTCATGAAGCAATACGCTTGCAAAGGCATATTCTGTTCCTTTGTAATTTCCGTTCAGTTGAATTTCTGGTCCACACATATCATAAAAGTTATGCTTATCAACACCAGTTATCCTCCTCGTCTTCGAATTATAAGTATAATACTTGGAAATGTGGAAAAACCCCAATCTTCTTCCCTGTGAACCAGTACCGTTTGTAAAAATTTTCAAATGACACTTGCCAAGGCTACCATTAAAAAGCCAAGCATTAAGTTCATTATAAGTTTTTTTCATCCAATCGACCGTCAAGGTTATCTTTACGTTTTTATCGTATTCCATATTTCTTGTTTTGTGTTACATTTTCTTTACAGCAAATACCTTGCCAAAATGCAATTTTGTCATAAAAATCTTGAATAAATGCGTTTTAGAAACTATTTACTAAAAAATTGTATTAAGAAATGTCATGTTCTTGTAAAAAAAGTGGCGTTAAAAAACAGCCAACGGTAATCAAAAAAATAAACAAGCCTTCAAGTACACCAAATACTCAAAGGCAAGTTACAAAACCCGCACAAAAGCGCGTTATCATCAGAAGACCTATTTAAGTACTTCTGTAGGATTAACATACCCTTGCTGAACAAATATGTTATATAGTTTTTCAGCAAGGATTTTCATATCTGGGTGTGGAGCACCAGTTGTTCCAAAATACCTTAATGCCAAGAAGTGTTTCCAATCTGACAAAAATGCGGTATGTACAAACATAGTATTTACATCTAATGGCAATATAGTTCTTGCCTGTTGTGCAACCCAACCACCCTCAATTTCCTTCATATAACAAAACTCAGCAAAAGCATTGGCAGCATACCAGTAATCTACGGGTGTTAAACCGTCAGTACCACCATCCTTTTTAGTTTGCAATTCATTAAGGAATTGTAAAACCACTTGAATAAAACTTTTTCTTTCCTTTACCTGTTCAATTTCTTTTTCATCAACAAATGTTGGCACATTCACATTAATTTCATGACCAAACTTATCTTTTGAGAAATTACAATACCTTGTGGACAATTCGGATTTTGAATTACTGTCATGTCTATGTGCCTCTTTCGCAATAACGTTTTGGCTTATGAACTGTACGGTAATACGTGGTTCATGTTTGCCTTTGATTGGTTCACAAATAAAAGCAACATCATTAAGGCGATTATTTTCTACCAGAACACGATAATTGGTTGTCACATAAGCGTTTCTGTCATCCTCATATGTCTTTAAAACCGAATATTTATTGTGTTTATAGAAGTTATAGCGTTTATGGCTATAGTCATCGTCTTTTGCATCCCATTTTAGATATAGGGTAGCATGCTCTACAGGTTCACCGTGTCCGCTTTCCAGAAGCATATTAACGAATTCCTCTGGTGTTTTTGAGCCAGTTTTATCCATAGACTGATAGCAAACCCTACCAGCATATTCTGCCATTTTAAAAGCACCCTCAAGAGTATATTCTTGCTGGAGTAACTTTACTTCTGGTTGAACGAAAATCATTTAATTCTGCTTTTTCTTAATTATTTCATCAATCATACCATACTTACCATATACACCTGGCAATGACTCTTCAGGGGTAAGCCAATGGTCTCTATCAGCATCTGCTGCAATTTCCTCATAAGTTTTACCAGTATTCTCAGAAAGAATCTGATACAACGTCTTTTTGCATTTCTCCATTTCACGGTACATAATTTCGATTTCCGTTGCCTGTCCAGTAACGCCTCCACTGGGCTGGTGAATCATAATATCACCGTGAGGCAGACTAAACCTCTTACCTCTTTGTCCAGAAGAAAGGAGAACTGCACCCATTGAAGCACAACGTCCCATACAATATGTTGCAACATCTGGAGTTACATAGTTCATCATGTCATAAATTGCAAGGCCGTCAGTTACACTACCACCAGGGCTATTGATGAACAATGTGATATCTTCATTACCAAGTGAATTGAGGAACAGCAATTGTGCATTGATAATATCTGCTGTGTCATAGTCAATTGGCCCACGAAGGAATAGAATGCGTTCATACATGAGTCTCGAAAACACATCGAGTGCTACTACGTTCATTTCACGCTCTTCGAGAATCATAGGGTTAACCATTCCGTTACTAAAATGATGTTTTGCGTAGTTTTCTAGCCGATTACTACTGATACCCATTGAAAGGGCGAACTTCTTGAATTCTTTAATGCTTTTATTCATACTTTTTAAGGGTTAAGTAATACTTCTTTATTCTTTTCAATATCTTTAATGTCGGTTACTAAGAACTTATAGAAACCACCATCTTCATTCGGCACTTCTATGAATTGATAGGAATCATCTTCAAGATTCCATAAAACAAAGCCATGTTGACTTAAGGTTTCACTAAAATCCTTTTGTTTAATGCTTGAACAGTAAACAATTTTTACTTTGTTCTTTTTAATTTCTTGGAACTTATGAATATGTCCCGCGATAACAAAATCGAGTCCTGTAAACACCTGTGGGTCTAGTCCTGTTGAAGTAACAAAACCTTTATAATTGACTGCTCCGTTAATATCACAGTGTATTAGGCCAACAAACTTCTTATCTGGATATTTTATCTTGTATTCAGAAATTTGTGGCTTATCAAAATCGGAGAACATACTATATAGACACCAAACAACATTATCATCAACATAGCACCCTGATTGATATTCAAGTTCAGAATCAAGGTATATAACATTCTTATACTCTCCAATTTGGAACAATGGTGTTATAGAATCTACACGTTGCAAGTTTGAAAGAATAGTATCGTGGTTACCTCCTATAATATATACCTTACACCCAAGTTCATCAAGTTGCCTTAAAAACCATCCAAGCGCAAGGGTACATTCATTACTGATATTAATTTTTGATTCAACCAAATCACCAGCCACTACAACTCTAACATCATCTGGACTTTCTTCCTTTGCAATAATATCTTTACATTGGTCTAAGAACTTAATTAATACAGTTTGCAGTTCCTGAAGTCCTTCAAGATTACGGAAGTGTATGTCTGCACAAGCAATTATTTTCTTTATCATATTCGAATTTTTGGTAAAAATACGGAAAAAATATCATTAAACAAAATTAAATGAGTAATTCTATCTCCGAAAATGTTTGTTGGTTTTGAATAATACTGATAACAGCATCCTTTCCACCCTCTTCATAAGCCTGTCCAAAGTCCTTATACGCTTCCATCCTAACATATCTAATTCTACCCCTTAATCTACCTCTATCCAGTAATCTATAGATTCTTTTCGTTTCTTTTATGTCGGTATCAGCATCAAGGACAATAACGACTTTTGCATTTGCCTTATCATATATTGTACGATAAAGCGCATCATCCTTTGATAACGTTTTACCAAGAAAAGCCGTACAGTTAGGACAAAATACTGCATCAAGAGCACCTTCTGCTATATACACATCTGCATCCCACTCAATCTTGCTTTCAAGATAAACAATATCTGATTTTTTCACACCATCGCAATTTCGATATTTTGTTCTTTTCGGGTTTTCCGTATAATCACGTCCAACCCAAAAATTCAAATTACCACCAGCATCATACGAGGGTACTACTATTCTATTTCTATATGATGGTTTAATTTCTTCCCACTGTGTATAACCAATACCAAACTTATCAATTATACCCTGGTCTATATGCCTTTTTTCAAGATATTCTTTGGCTTGCTTTTTTATTCTATCCACGTTCTTTATTGGTGTGAAACTGGACGGCAATACTAAACAAAAGTCATTTTCATTTTCACCAAGAATGCTCTGATATTCTGGTAGTTTATATAAACCACTGTTTCTAATTTCATTGACAGTTTGTTGATACTCTTTCAATATGTCTGTAGTGCCGTATTTTCGTATAAGTTTATATACGCTTCCCTGCATTTCATCATCAACACTACAACAAGACCAACATTTGAAAAGACCACCTCTTGAATATAAAGACTTACTTAATGTAACTTCAAGGTTGTACTTTGCAACTTCTCCTTTACCCTTTTCTTCAACGCATTTAGGGCAAGGAAATTGCAATTGTAAACAACCATCACTAACAGGATTTTTGGGTTGTCCCAAAAAACTTGCAAGCAAATCTTGTAACCTTTGAAATTCTGGTATTAGCATTATTGTCTTTTATATCCAAACGCAAAGGTATATAAAAAAAATTAAACTGGCAAATTACATTTCTTTGCCAGTTATACATTTGTAGATTCTTTTCATATCCGATATCTTCCTGATTGGTTTCCCAATATCAAACTCGGCGTATGCAAGATGCACCGTGCCGTCTGGATGTTGGTAGAAAAATATATTTTCACGAATCATCAAGGCAGCATCAACAAAACCAAGTTCTTTACAAACTTGTTCTGTAATCAAATCATTAGATTCTCCAATCTCTGTTCTTTTTGAATTCTTCCCAATCTCAGTCATAGTCTTTGTGATAATTGTCTGGTATTTTATGATAATTCGTATCTATATCAATTAATTCTGGGTCATATTTTAATAGGATTTCTCTAATCATTGATTTTGGTAACATACCAAGTTTTTCTTGTATGTGTTTGTAAGAAAACCTATTTCTACGAAAATGTAAAACACATTGTTCCAACACGGTTGAACCATCTGGAAACGTTTCATTCTCTGTATTTATTTCCTTATATACAATATCGGCCCTTCTATTGTAGGATTCGATTTGTTCTGGTGTGTATTTTGTCTCTGCCATAATATTTGCACCCGCGATAGGACTCGAACCCATATCTAATGGTTTTGAAGACCATTGTTCTAACCATTGAACTACGCGGGTATTTGATTATAATATAAATAATCATGCTTGCATTATAAAGAAAAAATGTGGCTAACTTTGTAAAAATTAACCACATTTTTCCCTAAAATGATTTACCTTTAATATTGTCCGCAATCAATTTTCATAATGTCAATTTGTTTTGTGCTACCGCTGGTTCCGATTTCAACACCTGCGCCACCGACATACTCTGGAATTGTCAAATCTACGGAGGCATCAACATCAGTTTCAACTTCTTGACCATTTACTTTAATTGCTTCGATTGGTATCAAGCGTTCAAGGTCCCTAGACTCATTAATCTTGTATTGAGTAATGTCGCCGTTTTCATAAACGGTAATGATTTGGCCAACATAAGACGCTTTGTAAAACCTTCTTTCATCAGGGTCCCTTCTGTTTCCTTTAGCATATTTCACAGCATCAGTGTATGAATTAAACATACTAGTCGCATCCATCAACTGTGTACTTTCAACACGCTTAAAGGTTTTGTTTAGGGCTTGGTAATCTGTGTCCGCTGTATAATTGTAACTTGCCATTTTTGTATATTAAACTTTAGAAATATTATTCAGAAACAATTGTGAATGAGTAACTAAATGAACTAAATCCACCCTCTATCGTTCTTGTATAAATCTTAGTGTAATTTGTATTATTAACATTTACGCTTATACTTTGTACATAGAACTTGTTCAAAATTTCCTGTTGCATATCATTATCTATAACACTTGTAATCGCATAACCAGATGGTACAACAACAGATAACACATTCACGTCTTCTGCTTGTGTTCCTGATATAATTAGTGTTGAACCTACATTAAGTTGGCTCTCTGTCCAAGAGGAAACTATCTGATTTGTGAAGTGTGTAGGGTATCTACCGCCAACAGGGTCTTCATCCACTATGTGTTCATCCATCCAATCCATTAACTGGTTCCAATCTGCTTTGTTAGAAAGGTAATTAACAGTTAAACGTTTGGTATAAGTTAGCGAAACATTTCTTGTACCTTCTTGTGCTGATGATGTACCAGACACTTCTTGTGGTGTTTGATAACCTGCAACATCACTTACACTAACTGTATATTGCATACCATCTTCTACCATGAAGGTGAGTGGTGTACCTTGCCAAGTTTGCTGTGTTCCATTAACTGTTACAACTGGTGCATAACTTGTCAAATCAGAACTGTCAGATGTGTCAAGTCCAACAACCAACGCCATACTTGGTGTTTGGTTAACGAAGATTGCACGAATGATAGATTCAATTGATGTACCAACTGGGAATGTTGTACCACTTTCAACGTAACCAACGGTAACTTGTGTGGTCAACTCTCTTGTTAGAACGCTATCAGTGATGCCAGTAACACTAACCACATAGTCAGTAATGTCAATATTAGTTCCACCACTATATGCTGTATGTGTGTGTCCTGTATCTGACTTACCTTCTAATAATTCATCAACTTCACTTTCGGTATAATATCTGTCATCATGTGTATGTCCAGTATCTGATTTGCCTAATAATGCTTCCTCTGTTGATGAAGTAATGCTTGTGATTGCGTTATTGAAATCTTCTTCTGTTACAACATCTTGTGTAGCAGCAGTAAGTTCATCCTTAGTGGCTAAAACCTCTGTAGCTGCGGTTAAATCATCTTGACTTACCAAGTTTTCAGTTGCTGCTGTTAACTCATCCTTGGTAGCAAGGTTTTCGGTTGCAGCAGTAAGTTCATCTTTGGTTGCTAAGTTTTCTGTAGCAGCTGTCAAATCATCTTGTGAAACAAGATTTTCTGTAGCAGAAGTTATAGCATTTTCCAAGTCAGTTTGATTTACCAAGTTTTCAGTAGCAGCAGTCAATTCATCTTTGGTTGCGAGATTTGCTGTTGCAGCCGTGAGTTCATCCTTAGTTGCAAGTCCTTCAGTTGAAATACCTGTGACTGAAATCACGTTATTTTCAATACTGATGTTTTGTCCTGCTTCATACGTTACACTAGAAACGGCTTCTGCAAGTTCATCTTTTGTTGCCAAGTTTTCGGTTGCTGCCGTAAGTTCATCCTTGGTAGCAAGATTTTCAACTGCTTCTTCTACATCATCTTTACTTGCAAGATTTTCGGTGGCAGCAGTTAAGTCATCTTGTGAAACAAGGTTCTCTGTAGCAGCGGTTAAATCATCCTGAGAAACAAGATTTTCGGTAGCTGCTGTTAGTTCGTCCTTGGTAGCAAGGTTTTCTGTTGCAGAAGACAAATCATCTTGATTTACCAAGTTCTCTGTAGCTGCTGTCAACTCATCTTTTGTTGCCAAATTTTCTGTGGCTGCTGTGAGTTCGTCTTTAGTCGCAAGTCCT
>Ga0256407_10008107_pt1 | contig 15549 bp, 13 predicted proteins | sample RumenRJG_04DNA_FD_193489 | JGI IMG/M metagenome (GOLD analysis project Ga0256407, IMG submission 193489) | Bovine rumen microbial communities from Lethbridge, Alberta, Canada - RJG_04 | ecosystem: Host-associated > Mammals > Digestive system > Stomach > Rumen | place: Canada: Alberta...
ACATATTTTCAGATTACCAGTTTGGATGGTGCCCGCACTGAACATGTGCGAGTCTTAGTACATCTTTGCGAAGAACACTCGGGTCCAAAGGACATATTTATATTCTTCATTGAAAGAAATCCATATCCTCCAGCGAGACCTGTGAGTATCTCCCCCGTCCTTCTTTTGTATTCTTTACAAGCTCCTCCGGTGAAATCTTTTCTTCCTCTTCTGTCTCCGGGTCATCTTCCTTAGGGAAACCTTTTTCCGGCTCTTCTTCCGGCTGTCTCTTCTGACTCAGCAAAGAGTTTTCCGGTGTCGGATCCTGAGAATATTTTGTTCTTCCCATAGGGAATTCCTGTATCTCTTTTACGGGACCGCCATCACCGGCGCCGCTCATATTCTTTCCGGAGTCAGAATCCTGACCGTCCAAATCTTCAGTCCGGACCGGTTCTTCCGCCTGAGCGGGAGACTCTTCTTGTACAGGGGCTTCTTCCCGGGCAGGCTCTTCCGTTATGGCCTGGGCAGGCTCTTCTGCCTGTGCGGGAGCTGTTTCTGCCTGTTCAGGCACTTCCTCTGTCACGGCCGCTTCGGAACTGTTCTCAATTCCGCCGCCGTTTCTCTTTGAGCGCACCTCATCAAACATCTTCATGAATTCCTTGCCGGTGATGGTCTCCTGACGGATCAGGAAGTCGGCAATCTTATCGAGCGCGTCCATATTTTCAGAGAGAATGCGTTTTGCCTCGGCATAACTTCTCTCAAGGATCAGACGGACTTCCTCGTCCACAGCCGCAGCCGTGACATCGCTGCAGTTGAGGACGGCGCGCCCCTCAAGATACTGGCTCTCAACCGTAGCCAGACCCATGAGGCCGAAGCGGTCACTCATTCCGTACTGGGTGACCATATTGCGGGCGAGCGCGGTCGCGCGCTCGATATCGTTGGAGGCACCTGTGGTGACACTGTCAAATTTGAGTTCTTCTGCGGCGCGTCCACCCAAAAGGCCGATGATAATGGCCTCGAGTTCTGCCTTGCTGTTGAGGTATTTCTCCTCCTCCGGAACCTGCATGACATAGCCCAGAGCACCCATGGTACGGGGCACAATGGTGATCTTCTGAACGGGCTCAGAATTTTTCTGTACCGCGCTGATCAGGGCATGGCCGACCTCGTGGTAGGACACGATCCGGCGCTCCTCCTTGCTCATGATGCGGTCTTTTTTCTCCTTGCCGACCAGAACCTGCTCGACCGCCTCAAAGAGGTCTTTCTGGCAGACATACTGGCGGTGAGCCTTGACGGCGTTGATGGCCGCCTCGTTGATCATATTGGCCAGATCGGAACCCACCGCGCCGCTGGTAGCGAGCGCGATCTCCTCCAGATCCACAGTCTCATCCATCTTGACATTCTTGGCGTGCACCTTGAGGATGGCGATCCTGCCCTTGAGGTCGGGGCGGTCCACGATGATCCGCCTGTCGAAACGGCCGGGACGCAGCAGGGCCTTGTCCAGAATCTCGGGGCGGTTGGTCGCGCCGATGATCAGGATTCCCTTGGACGCCTCAAAACCGTCCATCTCCGACAAAAGCTGGTTCAGAGTCTGCTCTCGCTCCTCGTTTCCGCCGCCGTAACGGGAATCACGGCTGCGGCCAATGGCATCGATCTCATCGATGAAAATAATGCAGGGCGCGTTTTTATTTGCCTCCTTAAACAGGTCGCGGACACGGGATGCACCCACGCCGACATAGAGCTCGATGAAATCCGAGCCCGTCAGTGAGAAAAAGGGCACATGGGCCTCGCCCGCCACGGCTTTGGCGAGCAGGGTTTTTCCGGTGCCGGGAGGTCCTACCAGCAGGGCTCCCTTGGGCAGCTTGGCGCCGATCTTGACATAGCGTCCCGGATTGTGAAGGAAATCGACGACCTCGACAAGGGACTCCTTGGCCTCATCCTCACCGGCTACATCCTTGAAGGTGACACCGGTCTCTTTCTGCACATATTCCTTGGCCGTGCTCTTGCCGACCCCCATGATGCCGCCCCGGCTGCCCATGCGGCGGAAGAGCACACTGAGCAGCCCCCACATCAGAAGGATGGGGAGCACATAGGACAGCAGGAAGGACATGACCATGCCCGAACTGTCGGGCACATAGGGATTGTAAGTGACCTTGGCATCCATAAGACGCTTTGTAAGGGCATCCTCCGACTCCGCCATACCCGTATAGAGCGTGGCATCCGAATCCTTCAGATGGATCTCCAGACGGTCGGACTTCATGTCGACCTCCGTCACCTTATCCTGCTGGACATATTTGATAAATTCATTGTAGGAGATCTTGCGGGATTCACTGTTGTCGCGCAGAAAATAGCTGACAGCAGCAAAGGCGATGACTGTCACCAGCAAAAGAATGAAGAGATTCTGTCTGGGCTGTCCGCTGCCCTTCTCGTCTCCCTGGTCATCTCCCTTGTTTCCGCCGTTTCCTTTCCTGTTATCACCGTTTCTTCTTCCGTCGGATTCATCATTCTCTCCGTTTCCGAAAAGATCAAACCGGCGGATCAGGCCTTTTTCCTGATACTCTGTGTTTCTTTTTATCATATGTGTGACCTTGTGTTTTCTTTCCACTATGTGTTTTTCACAATTATTTTCTCCCGCTCCCGCATATGCGGAGCAGGCAGGCGCCTCTTTTACTGCTAAGAAGAGACAAAAAGCCGTCTATATTATAAAGAAGAACCACAGACAAGGCAATGTTTTTGTTTAAAACACAATCGACACAAGACTTTTAAGGCTTTTAAGGGATTAATGGAAAAATTTTTAAGGGATTAATGGAAAACAGGACAGAGGCAGCCACGCCGCCCTCTACCCTCCCCCGACCGGCCTGCGTCCGCCGCAAGGCGGAAAATACCATTACGCGGGCTGTGTCATAAAAGAGGCGCACAGCTGCGTTTTCGCCTCTGTGCGCCTCCTGTCTTCTTTTATTGTCGGGCAGCCCGCCGGGCGGGCATTTGACGGCTGCAGACCGCCTTATGATCAGCCCTCGATTGTGATGGTCTTCTTCTCAGGAATCTTGGCTGCCTCCTTCTTCGGGACCTGCAGTCTGAGGACACCATCCTCGAATTTCGCCTTGATCTCCTCCTCTGTGACATTGTTGCCGACGAAGAAGCTTCTCTGCATGGAGCCGGCATAGCGCTCCTGGCGGATCACTCTGCCCTTGTCATTCTTCTCGTCCTTGTCCAGGCCCTTGGTTGCCGCGACGGTCAGCGTGCCCTTCTCGAGGGTCAGCGTGATCTCATCTTTCTTGAAGCCGGGGAGGTCAATGTCGATCTCGAACTGGTTATCTTTCTCATGTACATCCGTCTTCATCAGGCGCGCGGCATTCTTGCCGTACAGCTTCCTGTTGACATCGTCGAAACCGAAGTCCCTGAATGTCGGGAAACGGAAGTCCATAAAGTCGTCAAAAAGGTTCTCACCAAAAATACTAGGATATAACATGATCTTTACCTCCTATATACAAACAAAATAGTTAATGTACAAATACTGTCGGAACAAACGGAAGCAATCGGGAAGATTTCCGTTTCCGGATCTCTGCTCTGCTGCTCTTTCACTCTCTTCGAGCACCCGCATCACTTTTTCTTCTCTGTTTCCTTTGTTCTATATGTGTTATAACACTTCTTGTTAGCACTGTCAAGTGGTGAGTGCTAATTTTTTCAAATTTTTTTCATCCCGCATCGTCATATACATGCTCATATGCAAAAACAGCTAAAAAGAACCCAAAAACAGCTAAAAAGAGCCCAAAAATAATGTTGACAAATCAACTGTCGGGCGCTATGATTGGCAAACGTTGATAAATCAACAAACAGTTTTCTAAAAAAAGCGCGGACTGCGCTTTGAAATGGAGGTAAATATGTCCATTCGAATCATTACAGACTCTACAGTTGACGCCGACGCGTCTTATACAAATAAGTTTTCCGTCGTGCCCCTTACTGTTTCTTTCGGGGAGAAGGATTACAGTGACGGTGTCGATCTCAGCAAGCAGGATTTTTACAGGATGCTGGAGACCGGCGATGTGCTCCCCAAGACCAGCCAGGCTCCGCCCGACACTTTCGCCCGGATCTACCGGGAGCTGCGCGACAAAGGCGATGAGGCCATCGTGATCACAGTCTCCTCCAGGCTGTCCGGCACCTTCCAGAGCGCCCTGATCGCGGCAGAGGATTTCCCCAATGTAAGGGTCGTCGACAGCCGCAACGTATCGATCGGGTCCGGCGTCCTTGCCGAGTACGCGCAGCAGTGCGTCGAGCAGGGAATGGGACTGGACGAGCTGACACAACATCTGATCCGCAAGAGAGACGATGTCTGCCTGCTGGCCCGTCTTGACACGCTGGAGTATCTTAAAAAGGGAGGAAGGATCTCCAAAACAACTGCTTTCGCGGGCGGTGTCCTCAACATTAAACCCGTTGTGACCGTCAAAGACGGCGATGTCGTTTTCCTCGGAAAAGCCAGGGGATCCCGCAAGGCCAACAATTTCCTGGTCGAGCAGATCAATCTCAACGGCATCGATTACGCAAAGCCTGTCCTGCTGGGCTACACCGGCACTTCCGACGAGATGCTCCGTGAGTATATCTCCGAGAGCCGCGATCTCTGGGAAGGAAAGGTTGACCGGCTCTGCTGCGAGCAGCTCTGCAGCGTCATCGGCACACATGCCGGCCCCGGCGGAGTAGCAGTCGCCTTCTTCCGGTCGTCTGACACCGCGCAGTAAAAGCAGCTCTCTGTATCAGGCACCAATGTGATTTCATACAACGTCATTTGACACACCACAGTTTCATACAACGTCCATACAGCGTCATTTAATACAACACAGTTTCATACAACGTCATTTAATACAACATAGTTTTATACAACGTCCATACAACGTCATCTCATACAAAAGGATCTGAATCATGATCGGAAGATTCGAGCATTTTACAATGGATATTTTCAGCATTTCCAGGTCATGGAACCGGCTTGCTAACGGCGAAATGAAAAAATACGGGCTTCGGGGCGCCTATGCCCTGTATCTGATGGTCATCGGCAGCAGCGACGGGCAGATCACCGCCGCGAAGCTGGCGGAATTATGCCGGCGGGACAAAGCCGATGTCTCCCGTGCCATCGCCTCTTTTCAGGAAAAGGGAATACTGAAGCCATATGGTGATTCCAGATACCGCGCTTCCCTGACCCTCACAGAGGAGGGGAAAAAGCTTACCGCCCAGATCAGGCAGCGCGCCGCTGAAGTCATTGAAGAGGCCGGGCGGGGAATCTCGGAAGAGATGCGGGACAATATGTACCATTGCCTCGATATCATAGCCGGAAACATGCAGGAGATCTGCGAAAAGGGAGACCCTTCCTCCAGGCAGACGAAAGAATAAGGCCGTCTTCCGACACTTCTGTTTCTCTGTTCCCGCCCGGAACAGGGATCCCGCTCTCCGCAAATATATGCATCTGTACCTGCGGACGGAGCATCCGCCCGCATAGCTTTTTTTACTGCAAAAAAATAAAAAAAGAGACAGCAAAACAGACGCTGAAGGCCGCATCCCGCAGGCGGGATCATGGCTTTCACAGCGTCTGTTTTTCTTATCTTATAATTTTATCATCATATAAATGTCTGAGCAGAAGCCCGCGGAAAATCACATACTTTCGGGCAGAAGCTCACGGAACATCACATGTTTTTGTGCAGAAGCTCACGGAGCACCACATGTTTTTGGGCAGAAGCTCACGGAGCACCACATGTTTTTGTGCGGAAGCCCGCGGGCATCACATGTTTTTGTGCAGAAGCTCACGGAACACAGTGCTGACTCCATGATCAGGCAGGTATTCAACCGCCCGCATGGCTTTTTGCGCGTATATCTTCATATCTGTCGAAGCGTGGGCCAGGCCTCCGGAATCAACTACAAGAGCCTTCAGTTCCTCTTCCTCCGCGGCTCCGAAGCTGCCTTTTTTGGCCAGCTGCATGAGACGGATGATCCGGGGACGGTACTGCCCGTCCTGCATGGCATAGATCACCGGAAGGGTATAGATCCCTTCGCGGAAATCCACCTGTGTGGGTTTTCCTTCTTCGGCGGAAGTGGAAATAAAATCCAGCAGGTCATCGCGAATCTGGAACATATATCCGAAGTTGATGCCCAGCTGCTCAAGCTGTGACGTCACCTCATCGCTGCAGCCGCTCTCGACCGCGCCCGCCACACAGGCCAGCCTGCACAGGGCCGCTGTCTTTCCATAGATATTGCTCATATATTGATCCACTGTGATGTCTTCGCGCCCGCGGTATTCCATCTGTCCGAGTTCTCCCAGACACATAGCCTCGACAGTGTCCCCGAAATAAGCGCCGACCCGCATAAATCCATCCCGGAAGAGGCTCTGGACAATCCGGCTCAGAATCAGGTCGCCTGCATAGACAGCCATATCCTTGCCGTATTTGGACTGTGTAGTCGGCATCCCCCGGCGCAGCGGAGCGTCATCGACGATATCGTCATGAATCAGCGAAGCCATATGGACCAGCTCCACCAGTGCCCCCAGGCGGCAGAGACGGATGCGGCTTCCCTGGAACTCACTCCCGTAGCGGCTTGCCATCAATAGAAGACGGGGACGGAGACGCTTGCCCCTGGACATCTCCATGTCGCGGAGAATCTGCCCGGCAGCACTCCCGTATCCGGGATCGCGCAGATAGCCTGACAGATATTTTTCCACCTGCTCCAAATCCTGTTGAAGTTCTATCTCTTCATATCGATTCATCTGCTCCCCCTGCTGAAGCGTTCTTCTGCAAATTCAAAAAAAGAAGTGATTGTCAGTGCCCGCTCAATAAGTCAGCCATGAATCTCAAAAAAGTGCCAAAAAATTCAGCGTCCGCCCAATGAGTCAGCCATGAAGCCAATCGATTCCGGTGCGGGAAACACCTGTAAGTATTTTACTATGTAAAATAAATTGCATAAAGCATTTATGACGTTTAAGCGGTCAGATTTTGCACTATTGAGCATGCATTCTTCACTTTGCCGTACGAAGCCGCCCACAGCTTTAATCTTACGTGCCCATATGAGTCTGTGTGATATGTTCATAGCCGCAATTATGGTAAAATAAAATTATCTTCTTCTGAAAAGCAAGTACTAACCGGAGGCAGGATATGGTTATGAAAAATAAAAAAAATCCGTCCGGACAGACCGAAGGGGCGACGGACACCAGGCTTCGGGAAGATGCGGATACAGCCCGGGCAGACGGGCTGCTTCGGGAAGCCGCGGATACAGCCCGGACAGATGGGCTGCTTCGGGAAGCCGCGGACACAGCCCGGACAGACGGGCTGCTTCGGGAAGCCGCGGACACAGCCCGGACAGACGGGCTGCCCGGTGATACCACGGATCCCACGGATACAGGACATCCCGACGACTTGTTCTGGGAGACCATGGATGCCGTACAGCCGGACGAAATGGCCGGGGAAGGCCCGGATACAATGCAGGCTGAGGAGATGCTCCAGGAAGCCCTGGAGCAGGAGGAGGCCAAAAGCCGGCAGCTTTTTGAGGAAATGCCGGTCGCAAAAGCCCTCGCCGTGATGGCCGTGCCCACCGTGATCTCGCAGCTGATCGTACTGGTCCACAACATGGCGGACACTTTTTATATCGGGCGGACAAACAATCCCTATATGGTGGCGGGCGCCGCCCTGATCCTTCCCATTTTCAATGTCTGCATAGCGGTCGCCAACATCGCCGGGACAGGGGGAGGCACTCTGATCGCCAGGCTGATGGGCGCAGACCAGCCGGCAAAGGCCCGCAGGGTAGCTTCTTTCAGCGTCTGGTTTTCCGTCTTCACAGGGCTCCTGTTCGCGGTCCTGACCGGGATTTTCATGCGCCCTCTCCTGACAGTCCTGGGTGCCAGTGACCAGACCTTTGAATTCGCGCGTCAGTACTGCACCACTGTCATCGTGATCGGGGCGACACCTACGATCGCGGCAATGACCATGGGCAATCTGCTGCGCAACACAGGATGCTCGAAACAGGCCGGGTTCGCGATCTCGATGGGGGCAGTGATCAATATCATTCTGGATCCGATCTTTATGTTCGTCCTGCTGCCGCCCGGAAACGAAATTCTCGGTGCCGGGATCGCCACCACACTGGCCAATACGATCACCTGCACCTATTTCATTATCCTGATCATCCGCCTGAAAAACCCGATCCTGCATTTTTCGCTGCTGGAAGGCCTGCCGGAGGCTGCGCTCATGGCTTCCTTTTTCGGGGTCGGCATTCCCGCCGCCATGGGGCCCTTCCTCTTTGATCTGGATTACATCGTGCTGGACCGCCTGATGGCCGCCCACAGCGATATAGCCCTGGCAGCCATCGGCATCGTGCTCAAGGTGGAGCGCCTCCCTCTCAACGTCGGCATCGGCCTCTGCCTGGGAATGGTGCCTCTTGCCGCCTACAATTATTCCGCGGGAAACCTGCCCCGGATGGACGCTGTCCTGAGAGCTGCCCGCAACGCGGGCATCGCCATCAGCATCGGCAGCATTGCGCTCTACGAGCTTTTTGCACCCTTCCTGATGCGGTTTTTCATCGATGACACGGCTACCGTGGCCCTGGGTTCTGATTTTCTCCGGATCCGCGTACTGGCTACCATCATGATGTTCCTCAGTTTCATTTACGTATACTTTTTCCAGGCCCTTGGACGGGGACGCATCGCGCTGTTCCTGGTGATCATGCGCTGGCTCATGATCAATATTCCCATGCTCTTCCTCATGGATCTGCTCTTCGGCCTCTACGGACTGGCCTGGTCTCAGTTGATAAGTGATGTCATTGTGGCATTCCTGTCCTGGCTGATCTACCACTCCTACCGCAAAAAGCACATACTGACGGCTGTTGACGGGGGAAGCAGGGCAGGCTGACCCACGTCCTGTTTCTGATGAAAAAAAAATATGCCCGGCGGAATCAATAAATCGCTTCCGCACGGGCATTTTTTTATCATTTCTTTTTAGGGATCCTGAGGCTTCTCAGGTACTGTTTCTGTTCGGGACTGACCCGGAAGCTTTCCACTGCCTTCTGAATCGTCCTGTTGTGAGTCCAGGGGTCCAGCCGGCGGTCCTCGATATAAGGCAGGGCAGCATCATACTGCTTTGCCAGAGCCGTGGCAAAATACCAGGCAGCCATCATCCGGATATAGTATTCCTCCGATCGAACCCCTGCCGCCAGATCAAGAAAGGCGGGGTCAAAATCCTCGTCCAGAAAATGGCTCATGAGCATACCCAGGCCGAAACGGACCGTGTATGTCCTGTCTGAAGCAATCCATCTGCGGATCTCTCCCAGCAGCTCCTGCCTGTGCCGCTTGAAGACACGCGGAGACAGCTGATCACAGGTTGCCCAGTTGTCCACATAGGGAAGAAAGCTCTCAACCTGCTCCAGGCAGGTTCCGTAGTCTTTTATTCCGGAAATCATAAAGGCGTGCAGCTGATTTTCGTCAAAATACCGGTGAGGGAGATCCCGCAGGAACTCACCCGCGTCCTCTCTTTTCAAGAGCTGCCCGGCATACTTGCGCAGCACAGGAGTCCTGACTCCGATCACCAGTTCCGGGGCGACAGTCGGGATCAGCCTTACCTGAAAGTCACGGTATTTTGTATCACAGAGCCGGAACAGCTCCTCTCTGATCTCATCAATAATCATAGACTTCCCTCTGCCTCTTCCGTTTCAGAATCTTTCGCAAAGTTTCTTCTGTCCCTGCAGCCTTTTCTGTCCCTGTTATCTCTTTTGTTTCAGCTTGTCGGGGTTATTTTATCCGGCTCTTTTATTACATTTATTACAGCCGTCTACGGCATCAGGCCGCAGAAATATTATTTCTTTTCCCCTGCGTCCTTGCCGTCAGCCTGGCCGTCCTCTGCTGCATCATCCGCCGCTTCCCCGGCTGCGCCCTTGTCTGCATCCTCAGATGAGCCGGTAAGTGCTTCCTTAACTGCGTCCGCTCCCACCTCGGCCTCCTGGGCTGACTGCTGCTGAAGCTGCTGCAGCTGCTCGGGGGTCAGAGTCATAACATTATCAGTGGAAAAGCCGGATGCCATATCTGTCGCTCCCAGGTCAACCGCTTCGGGTTCCACGGGCTCGACACCGATCGTTCCCATTCCTACTCCCCAATGAAAAGAAGCCCAGACTGATAAACCTACTATGATAGCAACAAAGATTGCAAAAACAATTGCCCAGAGCTTATAGTTGATCTTCAATTCACTTTTTTTCTTTTTGTTTTTGATTTTGACCGTGTTGGACATTCTGGCCTCTTCCTCCGTTTACATATAAAACTCATGTTACAAAATATTTTACAAAAGTGATGTGCCCGCAGACGGCTTCGCCTGCCGGGTTTTTCGCGCTGTTTTGATATTTGTTTTGGAATGTATCAGCGGACAGCGCCTCTCCTTGTCCGCCGGTTTTCGCACCGCCCGGCAAATGATGTGCCCGCGGACGACCAGGGTCGGCCGGGGGGATACGCGATGTATTGATAAACCGCTTTCTGCTCCCAAAACATACGCAACCGCCATTATATCATAAAAGAGAAAATGCAGAAACAATGTTTTTACTGCTTTTCACAGCTTTTTTATTGCTGCCCGCGGCTTTTTTACTGCTGCTCGCGGCTTTTTAACTGCTGCTCACAGCTTTTTTTGCCGGCTTTGCGCGGTCTTTCCGCCGGCCGGGCACGGTCTTTGCTCTGGCGGAGGCAAAAAAAGGCAGCCACCATGCACGGCCTGACGGCGGCATATGGCAGCTGACCTTATAACTCATTTTAATGTCTAAATATTAGTGCTTAATGTCTTTATATTTCGCGTCCGGCTATTTGACTATTCCCAGATTGCTGAACGGCCAGACGCAGAAAACAAGTTCTCCGACGATCTGGTCCTCCGCCACGCATCCTACAGACGCGCTTCGCGAATCCACCGAGACGCTGCGGTGGTCTCCCAGAACAAAAATACGGTTCTCCGGCACCTGGTATGGCAGTTCTATGGTGCACTCTCCCAGCGCCTTTTCAAAAACATAAGGCTCATCGAGAAGCTCACCGTTTACATAGACATTGCCTTCCTCGTCAATGTCCACCCAGTCGCCCGCATTGGCAATGTAGCGCTTGACCAGGATTCGGTTGTTGTAATAGAAAGCAACGATGTCTCCCTGCTTCAGGTTTTTCACTTTACGGGAGATCACTATGTCGCCGTCCGTCAGTGTCGGAGTCATCGAGGCTCCGTAAATCTGAAGCACGGGCATCCAGAGCGTAGCGACCAGGATTGCTACCGCGGCAACAGTGACCAGAGTAAACACGGTGCTCCGCAGGACGCGCCTGTAACGGATCTTGTGGCGCTCCCTCTGGAGTTCTCCCTCCAGTTCTTTCAGCGGAGGCCGCTGCAGCGGCTTCTGTGATCTCTGTACTTTCCCCGGCTTAGCGGTCTTTCCGGAGCCGCTCTTCGCGGTTTTCGTGCTGCTTACTTCAGCATGAGCGCTCTGATCTGCCTCCCCGACTGCCTCTGCTCCCTCAACATTATTCAGTTCTACCTCTTTCCGGGAATCAACTGCTGTCTGAATTGCAGTGTCTTTGTTATCAGTTTCGCCCATTTATTAATCCTCATCTTCCGTTCACGATTGATTCCAGACGCGCTATAACCGCCTCAAAAGAAGCGATGCGGTCAAGGTCTTCATGGCATCTCTTCAATTCCTGACTCAGCCGTTCGTTCTCCGCCCGGAGACGATCCGCCTCCTTCGTTTCATCGATCAGAAGTTCCAGAAGCTCCGTCCTTGTCAGTTTTTTAATATCATCTTCGGAATTGCGCTTGTTTTCCGTCTTTTCCTTAGGAGCTTTCCTGCCCCCGCCGAACAGCTTTCCGAAGGATGAATTCTTTTCAGTGGCATTCTTTTCAGATGTGTTTTTTTCAGTTGTATTATTCTCTGTTCCCATCCGCGCTTTCCTTTCTGCGCTTATCCATTCCCGTCAAGCCAGGGTCTGCCCGCGCTTTTTCTGCGTGTTGAAGCAGGTATAAATATGCCCCGCTCCATTTTTAAACCCGGCAGCCGGCCCGGAATCCCGGTACCCGTTCTGCTTTTTCAGCGGAAAAACGCTTTAAGACAGTATCATCAAGTTAACCTTAGTATAAAGCAATGCCCGTCTAAGAAAGCGTCAAAATACAGCTGTTTTTCTTACTCTCAGGTCAATATATACCATTTCGCCGGTCCTGCAGATCCTACGTCCCGTTTTATCCCGCCCGATTCCTCAAGCATTAGGCATTACACTCCGGGAAGAAATCCCGGCGGTCCGCCGGTCCCGGCTGAAAAGCAATTACTGCGTGCGCTCTCCGCTCTCCATCTCAAATTTGGGCATCAGGCGGAGCTTGTGCAGATTCAGCATATGCAGACGGTCGATGCGGGCTTTCTTTTCCGGATCGTCGCACTCGCCGGTCAGTACATAGTGGTCCAGCATTTTGTAGGTGAAGCCCAGCTTATCCTCGTCACTCATTCCGCTCAGGCCGTCCGAAGGTGTCTTCCTGACAAGCTGCCCGGGCAGACCCAGACAATCGCCCACCTGCAGGACTTCATGAACCAGAAGCTCGGAAAGAGGGCTGAAATCACCGGCTGCATCGCCGTATTTGGTCGAGTAGCCCACATAGTCCTCCGAGGCATTGCAGGTATTGACAACACGTCCGCCGTTGGGCAGATTCTGCGCGACCGCATAAAGAGTCGTCATGCGGATCCTGGGCGGCATATTGATCTTGGCCTCGCGGGCCATCTCTGTCTTGCCGCAGATCTGCTGAAGCTTCTCGTTCTCCTCAAGAGTTTTTTCCAGCGCGTCCGCTGCCGCGCCGATATTGATCTCCACATAAGGGATCTGCAGAGTGTCGACCAGAAGCTGGCTGTCCGAAATATCCGGCTGCACGCCGCGGGGCATCAGAACACCCACGACACGGTCTCTTCCCAGCGCCTCAACGCAAAGGGCTGCCGCCACGCTGGAATCCTTGCCTCCGGAAATGCCGATCACCGCGCTGCAGGCCGGTCCGTTTGCCGCAAAATAGTCGCGGATCCACTGCACAATTTTATCTTTTGTCTGTTCAGGATTTTTCAGCATATCTCTCTCCTTATTCCTTATGCAAATCAACGTTATCAAGTTTAAATCAACGTTATCAAGTTCAAATCAACATTATCCGATGCAAATCGACGTTATCAAGTTCAACTCAACATTATCCAATGCATATCGACGTTATCCAACGCGGTGTGCCCGCGGACTGCCTGACCGTCCAGGGCTTTACGCACTGTTTTGAAAATTCAGTGCAGCTGAACCGTCTGTGTACCTAAACTTTTGTAAAAATCAGTATACCACTATTCCATACTTTTTCCGACAGACATTCTAAAAAATCGGTGTGAAAAAAGTGTAAACGTCCTGTTTTTTACACCGATTATATTGGACAAATGCAATGAGCCGGCAGTCAACTATAATCGATATACACTTCGTCATCCCTGATATTCTATATTGACAACCCGCTCCAACTGTATTAATATGCTTAATACAGTTAATACAATCATCGTTCACAATCAAACTAACGCAGATTATCAGAATGCTCTCTGCTTCCAGCTTACGGGACACGAAGGTTACTTTATTCCCTAAAGCGCCGGGCGGAAAATCCCCGCTCCCGGCAGGCAGGATACAAAGCTTACTTTATTCCCTGAAGCGCCGGGCGGAAAATCCCCGCTCCCGGCAGGCAGGATACAAAGCTTACTTTATTTCCTGAAGCGCCGGGCGGAAATCTCCGCTCCCGGCAGGCATGGTGCAGAGGGCAGCCCGGCTTTGAGAGAGGAGGCCTCGATTGAACTTCATCAATTACCAGGACGGACGTCCAATCTATGAGCAGATCATGGAGCGCTACAAACTGCTCATTCTAAAGGGCGTCATGTCTCCGGATGAACAGATGCCCTCTGTCCGCAAGCTTTCCATGGAGCTTTCCACAAACCCAAACACCGTGCAGAGAGCTTATGCCGAGCTGGAACGCCAGGGCTTTCTCTATTCTGTCCGGGGACGGGGAAGCTTTGTCAGAGGCGGAGCGGGGCTCCACGCTCAAAAGCGGGAGGAAATAAAGAAAAAACTGACAGACCTTCTGAGGGAGGCAGAGGAAATCGGACTGAATCCTACAGAACTGCTGAAAGAAAGCGGCTGGACGGATTGCGGTCAGTCGAAAAAATAACTACAGCCGATACTGTCAGCTGCAGGTTCGTTCCGGAAGCCGGTTTCCGTTTTCCCCTGTGGAAGCGGACAGAAAGACAGCCTCATTTTTACGACTATTAATAAGGAGATCAATCCCATGATCAAACTTGAAAACATTCATAAAACCTTCGGGAAATATCCCGCCATAAAAGATGTTTCCCTGAATATCGAAGACAGCCAGGTCTTCGGGCTGGTCGGCACGAACGGCGCGGGCAAGAGCACTCTCCTGCGCATGATCAGCGGTGTCCTGCGCCAGGATTCCGGCGAGATCACCCTGGACGGACGGCCGGTCTACAACCGTCCGGATGTCAAGCAGCAGATTTTCTTTATCCCGGACGACCCCTATTTTTTCCCAAACGGAAACGCCGCGGATATGTGCAGTTATTACAGAACCGCCTACCTGTACTTCAATCCAGTCCTCTTTGAAAAAATGCTCGGGGATTTCAGTCTGGATCCCAAAAGGCCCGTCCGCAACTATTCTCGCGGTATGAAGAAGCAGCTGGCCATCCTCTGCGGGATCTGCTCCGGCGCCCGGTACCTGCTGTGCGACGAGACCTTCGACGGTCTGGACCCGGTGATGCGTCAGGCTGTGAAGAGCATCTTCGCCGACCACATGTCCCGCCGGGGCCTGACACCGGTGATCGCCTCCCACAACCTGCGGGAGCTGGAGGACATCTGCGACCATGTCGGCCTTCTGCACAAAGGCGGGCTGATCCTCTCGCGCGATCTGGAGGACATGAGACTGGGGCTGCAGCGGATCCAGTGCGTCTTCGCAAAAGACAACGGCGAGGCTCAGGCTCTGGCCGGATTGGAAGTCCTCAACAGCAGCACCCGCGGCAGGCTGCATATGCTGACCGTGAGGGCGTCCCGCGAGGAGGTACTGTCCTGTTTTGAAAAAATAGACACCGTCTTTTTTGAAATTCTTCCTCTCACCCTGGAGGAGATCTTTATCAGTGAAACGGAGGTGGCTGGATATGACATCAAGAATATCATTCTCGGCTGACACTCAGCAAACCGCAGGCGCCAATACAGGCAATACAAATTTTTACACGAACAATACCGGCTTTTTCGCCAGACAGCGGGAGCTGTTCAAGCGCAGGCTCTGGCCGGCCGCCCTCACCTTTCTGGGTTTCCTTCTCTACAATGTGATCGGGCTTGCGACTGCCCTGTCCGCCGCGAATCAGGACGCGATCGGAGAGCGCATGTCCGCCGCGGAACGGGCTGTCCTCTTCCATGATGTGCTGAAAGGTATGATGGGATACACGAACGTCTCAGTTATGATCATCCTGATCCCGGTTGCAGCCGTACTGGCGGTCGAGGGATTATCCTGGATGGACAGCCGGCGGCAGGGGGATTTTTATGAGCGCCAG
>Ga0256407_10008110_pt1 | contig 15544 bp, 21 predicted proteins | sample RumenRJG_04DNA_FD_193489 | JGI IMG/M metagenome (GOLD analysis project Ga0256407, IMG submission 193489) | Bovine rumen microbial communities from Lethbridge, Alberta, Canada - RJG_04 | ecosystem: Host-associated > Mammals > Digestive system > Stomach > Rumen | place: Canada: Alberta...
CCTCCGGCGAACGCGGCATGGGAAAGTCCATGTTCGCCCGTCTTGCCGTTTCCGAGGCGTTGAAGCGCAAGATCCCGGTAGTCCTCCTCACCGGCAGTTGTGGCGTGGACGATGCAGTGGAAATCATCAACCAGATTACCCAGCCGATTGTCGTGGTCATGGACGAGTTCGAGAAGAACTTCCCCATGGAGTCGGATGATAACGATGATGACGAAAAGAAGGGGAAGCAGCAGAAATTCCTGTCCATGCTCGACGGCATGGGTTCGTCCGAAAAGCGACTGTTCATCGCCACGGTGAACGACACGTCCGACCTGAGCACGTTCTTCCTGAACCGCCCCGGTCGTTTCTTCTACCATTTCGAGTTCAACACGCTCACCCATGAGGAAATGCGCGAGTACCTGGAAGGCGAATGCGACCGCAAGATTGTCAAGAAGAAGACCATCGACTACGCCGTAGCCTGCATGGGGACGTATGCCATTAACTATGACGGCATTGCCGCCATCGTGGAGGAACTGAACAGCGGTTCCCCCATCGAGGAGGCGCTTACCGACCTCAACCTTGACCGCAAGGGTGACGATGCGTACATGTTCAGCATCCGCATAAACGGCGCCGAATACACCTGCGAGAAGTGGTCCGACCTGAGCGACATCCGCGAGGATGCCGGCCATGCCGAATTCTTCTACCTCAAGGATGGGGTGCATGGCAACAAGGGTCGCATCAGAAAGACCGACATTCCGGGAAATATGCTCATTATCCGGTACGACGGTGCCGGTATGAAGCTGAACAAGGACGGCATCGCGGTCATCCCGCGCAGCTCAATCCGCTCCATCGACCTGGACGACTGCTTCCTCAAGAAGGGCCGTGACGAAATCAGTAAGGTTACCCCTGACGAACTGGGCAGCGTTGGCGACATCGTGCTCAACCCGATCAAGAGTGGCCCGAGGCCCCTCTACCTGAATGTCTAATTCAAACGGGACGGATTTCCGTCCCGTGTTCGGTTTTTCAACCAAAAGTCTTGCCATATCAGCGAACAAGTATTATATTGTAGTTCAGGTAGCGTCACGACCACTCTATATCGTTCCAACACCACTAGGTGGACAATACCCTATATTTATTCCAGAGTTATTAACTCCAGAGTTAAGAAAGGATCTCTATGAAGAATTTGATACTGGTCATTGGGCGTTCAGGCTCCGGCAAGGACACCCTTGTCCGCTACGCGACAAACGCATTGAAAGATTTCCATAAGATTGTATCGGTGCCCTCCTATACGGACAGGCCCATCCGCCCCACCGAAACGGACGGGGTCGAACATACCTTCCTCACCAAGGAGCAGTTCGACGAATTGCTGGAAAAGGAAACCATGTTCGCCTACACCAAGATCGGGGAAACCGGGTTCAGGTACTGTTCCACGGTGGAAATGCTCGAACGCCTTGACGGCGACACCATCTTCTATGTAATCGACCCAAACGGCTACGATTACTGTTCCAAGTTCAAGGACAGGTTCAACATGAAGGTGGTCTATATCAAGACCGCCGGCAGCATCAGGGAACAGAGGGCCAATGTGCGCAACGGTGACAATTTCACCTGGAAGAAGCGCAGTGCGGACGAGGACGAGCAGTTCACCCGGTTCGAGGAACTGGCTCCCTGGGATGCCTGCATTTCCAACGACGGTGCCCTCGCAACTGCCGAAAACGCCTTCGTGCACGCAATCAGCGACTTTCTGAACGGGGCCAAGAATGGATAAGCCGAACATGACTGTTCTCCGGGGAGTGAACCCGCGCAAGAGCGATTACACGACCTTCATGTTCCGTGGTGACTGTCTTGAACACCTGAAAGTCCTGGATGACGCATCGGTCGATATGATCCTGTGTGACCTCCCGTATGGTGTCACCCATAATCCGCATGACAAGCGGTTGCCATTTGAACCGCTTTGGAAGGAGTACGAGCGTGTCATCAAGGACAACGGGGCGATAGTCCTTTTCGCCCAGGGCCTGTTCTATGTGGACCTGGTGGCATCCAACCGCAAGCTGTTCCGGTATGACCTGGTATGGGACAAGGTGCTGACTACCGGGTTCCTGAATGCCAAAAAGATGCCGCTGCGGCAGCATGAGCAGATTGCGGTGTTCTACAAGCAGCTCCCGACCTACAATCCCCAGTTCCATGAGGGAAAGCCCTTGCATGGGCGCGGGAATGCCTACAAGACCAAGGACCTCGTGAACAACAACTACGGGGACTTCAAGGCGACCGATGACGTTCGGAAGGGCAGCACCCAGAAGTACCCGACCTCGATTGTCAAGATTAACAAGCCGCATCCGTCCGCAAGCAACCACCGGACCGAGAAGCCAATCCCGCTCCTGGAATACCTCATCAGGACCTTTACCAATCCGGGCGAAGTCGTGATGGACAACTGCATGGGCGCCGGTGGATGCGGTGTTGCCGCATTGAATACCGGACGCCGTTTCGTGGGCATGGAAATCGACAATGAATACTATGACATTGCCGAAGATCGCATCTTTAAGGCCCATTCCGGGAATATAGACCTGCATTACGATGTGAAGGCGGTGGGGCATACCTCAGTGGATGCAATCAACTTAAAGGTGGAGGTTTCCGATGGAAAACTCAATACAGAACAAGTTTAGTGATACGGAAATCAAGATCTACTCGGACTTCTATGCCGACCCCAATTACGTCCTCGTAGGATACAAGGGCAAGCAGGTTGAGGCACCGGGGGTATTCTTTATCCCGTACAAGAAGCCGAATATCTTCGTGCGCCTTTTCAGGAAAATCTTCGAAAGGTTCAGACATACATCGAAAGCGGTGCCGTTAAGCACGAATTCCAATGGATGGACCCTATATTCCTCCAACGGGGGAAGGAGCGCAGTATGAAGGATACCCTCATTGTGAACCTGTATGGCGGTCCGGGAACCGGAAAATCGACCGGTGCAGCCTATATCTTCTCCATGTTGAAGATGTCCGGTGTCGATGCCGAGTACGTGACCGAGTTTGCCAAGGACAAGGTGTGGGAAGGCAACAAGGAAGTTTTCAAGTGCCAGTTCTACATCACCGGGAAACAGGTGTACCGTATCGCACGGTGCTTTGGGAAGGTCGATGTAATCGTTACGGATTCGCCGATCCGCCTCGGGAAAATATATGCCGACATGATTGGGCGTACCAAGTTAGGTCTCGCGTGTATTGAGGATGCGGAGCAGTATGACGACCATTCTATCGACATATTCTTGCGGCGTGTCAAGCCATATAATCCGAACGGCAGGAATCAGTCGGAAGAGGAGGCCTGGCAACTCGACCAAAAAATCAAGAGCGTCATTCCGCTCCCGTACTATGAGTTTGACGGGGACATTGACGGGTACAAGAAGATTTACAACCTAATCATGCAGAAAATGTCGCCCCGGTTGCTAGAAAGGGCATCAAAGTGATTTCCAATCGTTCCTGGCTCGTTCCAGGAACTTTTCGTATTCATTCTTCGCCCGGATCATGTACTGGGTGATATACTGTTTCAGGAGTTCCTGGGCAAAATGGCGGTTTCCGGGCGAGAAATACACATGGTTTCCAACCTGACAGTACCCCTTGGCATCTACCTGGCTTTCCACGTAGGAATCGACTTCGTCCGGCTCGGTCTCCACGATGCCTGACAGCGGGGACCATTTCAGGTCATAGATGGCATCCGCTTTCGGGTGGCGCACATCGACAAACACAGTGATTTCCCTACCATCGATGTCCTTGAATATGACCGCCTGGCCGGTGGTCGTATTTGTCACCTGGACGACAGAGAGCGAATTCTCATATTGGCGGGAATGCTGACCGGCCTTGGTTTCTGGATGAAAGATCAACTTATGGTGATTTGGACACAGGGGTATCTCTATGTCCTTGTTCAGCTTGACTTTGAGTTCCTTTGGGTTTATGTGGTGGAATTCCATCAGGGCCCGGTTGTCGGTCTCGTAGTCACAATTCGGGAACACACACTTGTATTTCATCTGCATTTTCATACTGTAAAACTACATCCGGTTGCCGGCGCAAACATTTATTGCTATATTTTCGCTATGATGAACTTATTCAAACTCTTCCTAAAACCCATCGATGTCACCGCGCTTGACGATATGCGTCTGTCCGACATCATGAAACTCACTGGCCGTCTCCGGGATGGCAACAAAATCATCGTTCTCGACAAGGAGTCAAATGGCGATCTTGGGTGATTATGTGAACGGGAACCATCGTACCATACTGTACGATGATGGCACCCGATTTCGTGAAACCGGTTCCTATGTCGATGGGAAGTGGGTGGCAGATGATGCCGACCGCTTCACTTTCGATTTTCCGGAATCCTTCGACTTGAAGATTACCGACTACTGTGATCCGGTCGTTGGCCGACCCGATGGTGGCATCTGTGCATATTGCCACGAAAATAGCTCTCCTACGGGAAAGCATGGTGATCTACATGCGATGGAATCTGTATTTCGTTCGTTGCATGCTGGCACCGAATGCGCGTGTTTGCGAGGTAATACCGTAGTACATACGCCCACTGGTAGTAAAGAAATCAAAAATTTACATATTGGCGACGAAATTTATAATTCCAACCATGGGATTAGCAAAATTTTGAAAATTGTGAAGACTAAAAAATCTGTGAATAAGCTAAAGTTCTCTCGTGGAATACAGATAGAATCATCCGCAGATCACCCATTTATGTCAAACGGTTCCGAAATCATTGCTATGAATTTACCTTCTAAACTGGTTGATACTATTGGTACCGCGCATGGGTCCAATGATATACCGGCAATTGATATGGCCCGTTATATACATAATGCTAACCCGACACTAAGTTCGTCACGTGGTGGCAAAATTATTGGCGAAAATATAATCCGACTGACAAATTCATCCGAGCATTCTGTGCGATATGTAACATTTGACCATGCAATGGCATATTTATACGGATGGTTTGTTGCCGAAGGTTCTCGGAGTTGCCTGACACTATGCTCAAATGAACTGTCTGATGCAATTGAATTGGGAAACATTTGGAAAACGCACACTGGGATGCAACATGCAATTACCGTAAACGAAGTACACCACTCGCTTAACTTAGAATTAAAGTGTCGCACCTTTGCAAAACATCTTATGTTTGATGCGTTATCCGTAGGGTGTGGTGCAAAAAATAAAAACTTGTCCTATTTATATTCAATTGATAATAAAGAACTTATTCGGTCGGCACTGCTTGGATTGTTTAAGGGTGATGGATGCTTCCGTAATCGGACTCATCGGCGTAATGGGCATACATGGACAACTAAAACAATTTCATTGAAAACGGCCAGTAAATTATTAGTATATGATGTAATGTATTTGTTGAAAAAATGGTTTAACATTTCTGCATCATTTTCTCAAGGAGTTAATAAAAGAGGCCGGCCAATTGATGGACGAGCCCTTCCTGAGTCGATATATTATACGGTCGAAATTTATGATAATCGTGATCAGCATAAGCTTTTTCCAAATGTATTTGAACTCACATCCGAACATGCTACATATAAGCCACGGGGTTTCAAATGTATTGACTGTATCGATACTATGCTGACCGAAGATTTATATGATATTACACTTGACGGTGATGTACATACATTTCCAGTAAATGGCTATATCGTAACTCATAATTGTGGCGGTGGTAATGCGTTGGCACACCCAGATTTTACTTGGATGCTACAAGTTCTTAAAGAACAAGGCGTGATAGCTAATGTCACGATTAACCAGCATCATCTCCAGAAATATCACGACTTGATTATGAAACTAATCAAGGAAAATCTCGTACACGGCATTGGCGTATCACTGACTGACTCAACCAACATGGAAGACCTTGCTATCATCGACGAAATGGGCCCGAACGTGGTCATCCATGTAATCGCCGGCATATTTGAGGACAAGGACATGCCGTTTGTCCGTGGACGCAAGGTACTCATTCTCGGGTACAAGATGTTTCGGCGGGGGGATTCATATCTCAATGACCCGATGCGGTATGGCGAATTGGTGCATAACATGGAATGGCTCCGGTACCATTGGCAAAATGAAATGGCCAGGGAATGCAAGGCTGTCGCCTATGACAACCTGGCAATTGAACAACTTGACCCAAAGGTAGAATTGCGCATCCCCGACACCAAGTACGCCCATTTGTATCAGGGAAACGATACGGAATGCTTCGATGCCGACGGCAATATGACCTGCTCGACCATGTTCATCGACCTCCCGAACATGCAGGTGGCCAGGATGAGCACGGCTCCGATTGAAACCAGGCAGTCATTTACCGGAAACGAAAGCATTGAAGAACTACTGAAACTTACAACGAAAGGATGGACCGATGTACATCGAAGTTGACAAGACATACTACAAATACAACCAGACACCGGATAAGTACGCGGGGTTGAGTAGTGCCATCAAGCGCAAGGCGCAAAAGCTGGAAAAGCAGCTCAAAAAGGTTGAATTTGACCTTCGTCCCTACGGAATGGATGTACTGGATTTCTCGGACATGTTCGAGATGACAATTAAATACGAACCACAGCAGAAGTTTGTCAAGGAAGACGAATTCCATAGCCACTATATCGGCTTCAAGCTCATTCCTCATGGCCCGCACAAGCTGGCCGAGTTCTGTGGCCGGTTGCTGGCAAATGGCGACGAAGGATACTTGCAGAACCGGATCCATAGTTGGCAGCTCGCATGCGACAACATGTTCGAAAGCATACTTGACTGCATGAATTCATTCTTCAGGTTCCTTCTTAACGATTTATACCCGAAACGGTATGATATTGCGACAATTCCCGGCAACATAGGCGTATGTGCCCTGTGGTGCAGCCAGAGCAAAAGCTACGAGCTGTATGTCCATGTTCGACCGCATGACGTGAAGGCTCTTATGGCCGTGTCAAAGGACTTGGCTCACAATCATGATGCGCAACATCAGGACGGTGCCGTGGATGCATTGCCTGAATACGAGAAGTATGTGATTGACGAACTCGCTACAACTCTTGTCAAGCAGAATAACGGATTTGCCAGTGTTTACAATCCGGAAGTCAATGTAGTTCCATTCCTTCCATGGTTCAGGCAGTATAAAAAAGTCAAGTTATATGAGAACGTCAAGGCCGATTGCGCCGACGTAATCGAGAAGGTGGACGCACGCGCAGCGGAAATCCGTGAAATTGGCAAGGTTACTCTGGAAGAGGCTGCAGCAGCCAAGGAGGAGAAGCATGAATAAGACGGTTGGAACTATTTTGGGGATTATCATCTGGTTTATCGGCTTCGCATTTACCCTATTAGTGGCATCCGTTCCGAAATGGAATGAATGGCCAACGGATGACATAAGGACATTTTTCAGCTACTTTATGGCAATGATTATGTTTTCCGTAACACCGGCATGTGCTGGCGCACTCATATATAAGACGTGGAAAAAGAATGAGAAGCATTAGACCTGCAATGTTTGAGACCAATTCCAGTTCGTGCCACTGCATGGTTATATGCTCCAAGGCCGACTGGGAGAAGTTCGTCCATGCCGAACTGTTCGCCGTGTGCGCGGAGAACAAGGGAAGCTACCCTCAGCCGTTGATTGACATCGACGGTGTATATGCTATCATGGAGCTGGAAACCAAGAAGGAGTATTCCCTGTTCTGGTCGGATGTCAAGCCCACTATCGAACTGGTCAAGTGGATTTACACCGCGTTCTCCATCGACATGATTAAGCCGGGAACCGACCCGTCCTACGACGAGATGGAGTTCCGTCCTGCATCCGATGATTGGTGGGTGGAAAATGCCCCTGATGACTTGAAGGGGTTCATTTCGGAAAACGTGGACACCCTGGGCGATTTGCTTGACTGGGTAGCCCTGACCTATACCCCGTATTCCTACGAGATGATCCGTCTCCTTTCCAAGAATTTCACCATGGAATATGATGAATACCCGAGCATCCAGCCACATGAGGCAAGCGAAAGTGATTTGAAGATATGGGGCCCGGAATATCTTGGAACCGACGCCATCATCTGCCGCGCCATCTGGTACGCATGAGGTAAATGAATGTTTTCAATTCGACACAATGTTTTCGAGACCAATTCCAGTTCCGAGCATGCCTTGAAGGTGAATCGTGACGCCCCGCGCAAGAAGGAGGATTTCCCCCTACTGAACGACCAGGGCATCCTTGAAATCGAGGCCACCAGGTACTGGGAATCCGGTGTATCGGTGTCTTCCATCAGGGACATCATGGAATACATCTGCCTCCTTTGCTATGCGGTCGAGGATAACTTTGATTCGGCGTTTGCCCATATCAAGAGGGCCTACGAGGAAATCGGGCTACCGGTTCCCAATGGCCTCTCGGTGTATGTAATCGACCATAACGGGAAGCGGCATTCCTACACGGACGATGACTATATCAACGGTCCCTATATCGAATACAGGAACAATAGCCTCCTTAAACTTCCTAACGGGGATGTGAAGCCCAATTTCATATATCGCTGGTATCTCGAACCAGTCGAGAATGCCGGAAGCGACAACGAGGAAGTCGGACGCAAGATGTACGAATTTACCGACCTGGATGCATTTATCGGCACCCATGCAGAAATTATTCTTTCGCCACTTTACAAAATGCTCTGTGAATGCGATATATTAAATGTGCACGTCGGTATAGCATGCCAATGCCTGGCATTCTCGCCCACATTGGATGAATGCCTGTCGGATCTTGTCGATGACGAGGAAGATTACAACTGGCAGAATATCGACGATGCGTTCCGGTTCGAATCCACACTGTATTTCTATCATTCATAGGAGAGTTCTATGTTATTGAGTGAACTTGAAAGCCGCCTCAACCTCCTGCTCACCCCTGGCGAGTTCAAGGATTTCTGCCCGAATGGGCTGATTGTCAAGGGTTCTTCCGGTGACCCGCAGGTCACGTCCGTAGTGACCGGCGTCAGCCTCAGGGCCGACCTTATCAACTGGGCCGTCGCGAAGGGTTCCAATGTGATTTTCGTACATCATCCCAATGGGTTCTGGTTCTCCGACAAGGAAAAGCGCGTATTGGACAACCAGTATGGGGAATACATGCGCATGCTGCTGCAGAACCGGATTTCCCTGTTTGGGTTCCATTTGCCGCTTGATGCCCATCCTACCCTCGGGAACAATGCGACCGTCTATCAGAAGCTCGGTCTCAAAGGAACCGTGATGCAGGGTGCCGATGGGCTGTATTTCGATGAGAAGCCGCTCCTTCCAGACCGTTTCATGGAGGCCAACATCGGATTCGGTGGCGTAGGCGTGATAACGGACGAGTTGCTGCGCAAGGTGTTCCCGCATGGCTATCAGTCGTTTGGGTTCGAGAGCGGCAAGGAATACGCGGTTGCCATCTGTACCGGCAGCGGCACTTCTGAACTGGAAGAAGCCCGTGAGCGCGGATACAACATGTTCATTACCGGCGAAATCCGGGAATCCACGCCAATCTATTCCGCCGAGACCGGCATGGCCGTTATTGCTGCCGGCCACCATCGTTCGGAAATCTTCGGCGTGGAGAACATTGCCAACTGGCTTGTTGAAAACGGTGTCGATGCCAGGTTCATCGACCTTGACAATCCTATTTAGGAGAATTTATGAGAGAGCATTTTGATGTATTGCTGGTAGGAGCGGGGCTGTACAATGCCGTCCTCGCCAACCGATTTGCCAACCATGGCCTCAGTTGCCTTATCGTCGAGAAGCGCAACGAGATTGGCGGAAACTGCCATACCTATGACCTGAACGGCATTACGGTCCACAAGTACGGGGCCCATATCTTCCATACGTCCAACGATGAAGTGTGGAAGTTTGCCAACAGGTTCGCGAATTTCGTCCCGTACCAGAATTCCCCGATCGCGATGACTAAGAAGGACGGCAAGTTCCTGTATCTCAACCTCCCGTTCAACATGAACACCTATGCCCGCATCTGGCCTGACCTGTCACCGGAAGAAATTTCCGCGAAGATTGACGAGGAAATTGCCGAGGCGAAGGCCACCGAGGATACGTTTACCCTGTCAGGGTGCTGTAAGCGCATGGTGGGTAAGACGGTGTTCGAGCTCCTGGTGAAGGACTATACCGAGAAGCAGTGGGGCAAGCCGTGCGAGGAACTTCCACCGGATCTCATCAAGCGTCTCCCGATGCGTTTCACCTGGAACAACAACTACTTCAACGACAAGTACCAGGGCATCCCCGAGGAAGGGTACACCAAGTGGATCGAGAACATGATTTTCCGCGATGCGCCCAGCAAGGTCAACTTGCTCCTCGGTGTCGATTACCTGGATAAGCGTATCGAATTGAATGCAATGGCCGGCCATGTGTTCTATTCCGGACGCCCGGACTTGCTGTATGGCCAGCATGACCTTCCGTTTCGTAGCTTGAAATTCGAAACATCGGTAATGCCGATTCCGGACTTCCAGGGAACCGCCGTGGTGAACCATAACACGAAGGATGTACCGTACACCCGTACCATCGAGCACAAGCATTTCCAGCCGTGGAAAGAGGGCAACGAGACATGTGTGCCGCGCAACATGACGACCGTGGTCACTACGGAAACCCCGTGCATGTGCAGTAAGCCGGATGATGAGCCGTATTATCCAATCAACAATCCGGAAAATAACAAAATCTACTGCGGATATGCGGAAGCCGTCAAGGATTCCCATATACACCTGTGCGGGCGCCTCGGTTTGTACCGTTACCTGGATATGGACGATTGCATCGAGTCTGCCTTGAAGATGGCCGACGAATGGTGCGCGAAGCTGTAAGTTTAGCATCCTAAGACCAATAAAGGCGGGACCGAGGTCCCGCCTTTTCATGTTTGAGCCGAGTTTGAAACTAACTGACTGCGATTAACCTGATTTCGGTCAACTCGCTGTCATAGGGAGATATCATTCCGTAGATGGCCTCCATGATGCCCTTGTTCATGAGGGCGCGGGCATAGATGCTATCTTCCATCACGATGTCGTTAATCAGCTCCTTGCTCACCGGGAACGTAAGCTGCGAATCCTTCCGGTTCTCGCGCATCTTTGTCGTGCATTCGTCATCGATGCGCCAGTCATCATTGACATCGAGATTGCCATAATCGTCGAAGTGCGCATTCATGCCCAATGCAACGAGCGTTGTCTTGATATGCTCGCGGTGTGTCTTGATTATTTCATCCAAGCGAGCCTCGTACAGGACAATATCAAGCTGGCGAAACCGGTCCGGCGTGCTTTCATGTTTAGGGAAAAAGACCTTCATTTCAGAAGACAGGGTTTTCGGATCAACCGAGTCAAACGAATGGAAACGATCGGTCTCAGTCCAGTCGCCCGGTTCCCCTACCATGAACAGTTTGAAGTCTTCTGTGATGGAATCTTTTCCAACCAGTTTCCATTCCTGTTCGCCCTTATTGCGAAATTCTGCATACAATGAGACAAAGTACGACATGCTACCTCCTAGTAGTCATAGACAGCAATAAGACGGAACATTGTCATCACATCGTCCGTCCTGCCGAAACCGTTCAGCCAGGCCTGCAGCATTCCCTGCATGTAGGAAGCCGTCATGGCCTTGTTGCGGCCATCGATGACTTCGCTGACAAGTTCCTGGTTCACCGGCAGAGTAGTATCGCTCTTGATGGAACCAAGCGAGATATACTCATGCTCGGCCTTGGTCTTGGTGAAACCGAGTGCCTTGCAAAGACCCTTCAAGTCCTTGGCGTAGGTTTTGAGGATTTCGTCAAGATCCATATACAGGTCGGCACATTCGATGGTGTAGAAATTGTATCCGTCTACGTTGAGGCTCTTCTTGATGGCTGCGGGAATTTCCTTCTTGTCCAATTCGTCGAGGTCTTTGAGATAATCGAAGAAATTGCCATAGAGGATTTCCATGGCCTCGGAGACATCCTGGATTACCGGGATGTCGTTCATGAGGCGGTACTTGCCATCAGGCATCCGCTTCTGCAAATACAGGGCCAGTGTATGGGATGACATGGATACCCCCTACACAACGTCACAGAGCATGCAGCGGGCGATATCGAGGGCTGCTGCCTGGTACTTGTTGTTGAACGATGCGGCAGTGGCCTTCTCGGCAACCTGGATGATGGCGTTCGGGAACCAGGCACGCTGCATGGCGAATGCGGAAGCGTCGCAGATGTCGGTGCAGGTACCGATGTCACAGAGGGTGATGTCCCAATCGGCAACGAGAGCGGCAACGGCATCCTGGTCGGTGGAGTCGATATCGAACAGTGCCTTGGGCCAGTTGACGTAGCCGAAGTTGTGCTTATCGATAATCTTGGCGTTCTTTTCCTTCAGGGCTTCCATGATGTCCTTCTGGATTTCCCATCCTTCGGTGCCGTAGACACAGTGGATAGGAAGACGCTTGCCTTCGATGGAATCCTTGTAGCTGTCGGTGAAGTGCGTGTCGCGGGTTGCGACCACTTTGCCATCCCATTCGCGGATCATCTTCACGACTTCCGGGATGATTGCCTTTGCGGCAGGATTTTCCAGAACGCCGTCAATGAAGTCGTTCTGCATATCGACTACTACGAGTACCTTTTCTGTTCTTTTCATGATTGTTTCCTCTTAATGAAATTTATTTCCGCATGACTGCATTGACTTCTTCCTGAACCTTGTGGTTGAGGGAGTTAATCTGGTTCATTACGCTGTCACTGAGTTCAATGCGGCCCATCATGCTCAATGTTCGGAATTCGGCAAGGTGGTGCATAAGGTCCGTTACCTGTTCCCGCTGATTGGCTGAAGTCATGATATTCCTCTGGTAGGTTAAAATTCTTTTCATCAAATGTAGCATATTTTTTACCCGGTGGCAATTACCCTCCCGTGCCCATTTGTAAAAATAGCTTTACATATTACGGAAAGGTGATAATTGCCATATTTGATCGTTTTTGCTACATTTGGGCCATGACTAGCTTTACAAGAACACCATTTCCTTATGCCGGCTGTAAGTACAATCTCCTGGAAGAACTTGACAAGGTTATTCCCGCCGGCGACACCCTTATTGACATGTTCGGAGGCTCCGGCGTAGTTGCCGTGAACATGGCCTACAAGTTCAAGAAGGTCATCTACAACGACATCATGACCCCGCTTGTCTACATGCACCGTAACATGTGCAAGGACGACCTGGAAACAATCCTGCAGAAGGCCCGCGAACTTTCATCCAAGATTCCCGAGAAGTACGCAGAACTGCGCGGCACCTACAACCACTTGCAGGAAACGATGAAGCAGATGTCCATTGCCGACGGGTGGTCCGAACTCGGCTACCGGTTCTTCGGCCTCATGCTGTCCTGCACCAACAACCTCGTCCGTTTTAACAAGAAGGGTGGTTTCAACCAGACATGCGGCAAGCGCCAGCTTACCGACCCGAAGGTCATCGAGATTACCGCATGGAAAGCGAAACTCACCGACATTCCCAAGGAAACCCATACCAGTATCATGTTCAACGACTGTTCCTACGAGGCATACGGGAACATGGATGCCGGTACCGTTGTTTATGCCGACCCTCCGTATTCCAATACCGAAGCCGGATATAACGGCGGGTGGACTGTCGAGGATGACGTGAAGCTGGCAAGGTTCATCATGGACCACATGCGATACAAGTGGATCGTGAGCAGCTGCGCCAAGGACGGCAACACCACGAAGCTCGTGGAAATTCTCCGGGCAAGTGGCGCCTTCGACGAACGCCGTATCGACTACACCTACAAGGCATCCAAGAAAACCAAGGAAAGCAAGACCGAGGAAATCCTCCTGGTCTCTAAGTGATAAACTGTAGATATGGACCTAGTAAACTTCGCAATATGGAAATTCCGGTACATAGAAGGCATCCTTCGCGGTATGCAGTCTTTCGACATGACTACGACTAAGTATGTCGATCCGGTGTCCAAGGAGGTTTCCTGGATACGCTATGACATGGCAGCGGAAAAGGCGACCGTCGAACGCACGGAAGTCAAACACTCCATGTTCTTCGGCGAAACCGGGACAAGCACCCAGAAACTCGAATGCAAGTTCAGTGACCTGGTGCGTACCTTGAAGGACCTGGGAATGTACCAAGAATTGCCGCCCGGCGAGCATCACATGCTTGCGGGACAGCAAAAGGAAGAATAAAGTCAAGCCGGTTGCCGATGCGACCGGTTTTTGCTATATTCGTGGCATGAACAAGCGCAAGAAAAAGAAACTTTTGGCGAGCATAGAGGTCGCGAAGGGACTTCTGAAGAACTTCATCGACATAGATGATGTCATTTCCCCAAAGGGCAGACAGCCGTTCTATGTACCACCAGAAGTGGCAAAGCCTAAGCCGGCACCCGGTTTTAGCTTGCCCCATCCGGATGTTCCTGCGAGGGAACGGCCCACCTGGTGCGATACCATCAAGATTGGTAATTCCATGTGGTCGATGGCTGACCTCGACTATGTAGATTGCGATGATATCGACCGCCCCGGTTCCGGCATCAAGTTCTACCGTGGAGTCTACTATTACACCGCGTATGCCGCGAAGCGTATAGTTGACAAGCTAGATGGGTGGCATATTCCGACTGTCGGGGAATGGCTCGATGCGAAAGCGGACTCGTATTTCAGCCGGGAAGAATTTCGCAACGTGTCGATTGATGATGTCGATAGACAAACCGAAGCCTGGCATGTCCGACGGCTATCGATGCTACTTGGCGTTCTACCGCTTGGACAATTCGATACCATGTTCCCTCGTTCCGAGGATCCTCTGGAATTTGGTGAGCATGCCTATTATCACACTGCCGATGGTAGCATGATAATGTTCTCCAGTTCGCTCAGCGTCATGAGCGCATGGGCACTTGGCGGATGGAACCCCAAGGGAAAATACATGCCGGTCCGTCTCGTAAGGGATGCAGATAAGGCTTGACAATTTGAACCTTAATACATATATTTGACAACATGAGTATTCTTCAAATTACAGATATCCACATCAACGGCGAATACAATGGCCAGTTTGATGTAAAGAAGCACTTCAAGCAGATACTTGAAGCAAACAGGACCCGCGATTTCGAAGCAATCGCCCTTACCGGTGACCTTGCCGACGAAGGCTCCTACGAGGACTATGCCGAAATTTTCAACCAGGTGGAAGAAACTTTCGGCCCCGGAACCCCTATTCTGGCCATTCCGGGCAATCACGACAATCGAGAACACCTGGACCTTGCCTACATGGACTACATCAACCGTACCCATAATTTCAAGACGGGAACATGCTTGCAACGTATTGGTGGAACTTTCGAGGAACCTGGCAAATGTGTGGTTATCCTTACGCTCCCCGGTATCCTGGCCGGCTCCGGAAGCACGAAGCTCATTGGAATGGACAATGGCCATAAGGAGCTTCCGCATAAGGGTTTGGAATCTTTCATTGATCATGAATGGTACCGTAAGGACTCGGACAGTTATACGCTCTTCATGCACATGCCGCTGATTAAGCCATTCCACAGGTTCATGAATGTCGATGCGCATTCTATCGACGAAGATGCCGCGAAGACATTCCTGTGGGCACTCAGACATTTTGATTTCAGCGGGATTATCTGTGGACATTA
>Ga0256407_10008112_pt1 | contig 15540 bp, 8 predicted proteins | sample RumenRJG_04DNA_FD_193489 | JGI IMG/M metagenome (GOLD analysis project Ga0256407, IMG submission 193489) | Bovine rumen microbial communities from Lethbridge, Alberta, Canada - RJG_04 | ecosystem: Host-associated > Mammals > Digestive system > Stomach > Rumen | place: Canada: Alberta | collected...
GCTGACTCTCCAGCCATCAAAAGGTGTTGCTTTTCCTTTTGAAAGGAAGTCTATATCCGGTGTTATAGTCCATTCAGCTGAAAGGTTCCATACTGAATAATCATTCCCAAGCGGTATGCCGAACCTTCTGCGCGGGTTATATACAAGCAGTTCCTCGAGCTTTTCCAAACTTATTACACCCGGCATCACGAGATATGTATAAAGAAGCGGGAAAGCTGTCTCTATTCCCACTATTCCGAAAGCCGACTTCTCAAGACCGCGCGATTTTTCCTCTGCCGAATGCGGTGCGTGGTCAGTAGCTATGCAGTCGATGGTGCCGTCAATGATACCTTCGATGAGAGCATCTCTGTCGTCAGCACTCCGGATCGGCGGATTCATCTTCCATATACCGTCTTCTTCGAGCATGCAATCGTCAAGAAGCAGATAGTGAGGAGCCGTCTCACATGTGACGTCAACGCCCTCTGCCTTAGCTTTCCGTATAATGTCAACACTCTCTCTGGTGGATATATGGCAGACATGATATGCACAGCCGGTTTCCTTCGCCAGCCTGAGGTCTCTGGCTATCTGTCCCCATTCAGACTCGGAGCAGATACCTCTGTGCCCATGCTCTTTTGCATACTTCCCGGCATGTATATATCCGCCGTGAAGCAGGCTGTTGTCCTCGCAGTGTGCAGTTATTATCTTGCCAAGTTCTTTTGCCCTCAGCATGGCCTGTTTCATGATTTCATCAGACTGAACACCATGACCGTCATCTGAAAAAGAGATGCATCTGTCGCTCATGCCCTCCAGATCGGCTATCTCTTCGCCCTTCTGACCTACTGTGATAGCTGCATAAGGATAGACATGAATGCATGCATCTCTTTCGATGATGCTGATCTGTTCATCCAGATGTTCTGCAGAATCTGACACCGGATCAAGGTTAGGCATCGTGCATACTGCAGTATACCCGCCGTGCGCAGCAGCCTTCGATCCTGTCTCTATTGTTTCCTTATAAGAAAAGCCCGGTTCTCTGAAGTGCACATGCACGTCGCAAAAACCGGGAAGAATAGTGTACTGAGATGATAAATCGATGCCTGCCTTTCTGAGCAGTCTGATGTCTATCTTCGGACTGAATTCGATCTTAGATGATTTGCTTCTATCCATGAAAATCTCCTTAATTCTTAAATCGATATATGGTAACAAGAATAACTTCGGTGTGTCAAGAAAACCCGGATCAAAAATAGCTGTGATGGAAAATAATACATGATTATCGCATCAAAACCCGAACGATTCATCCATAATTTCAAAAATACTTCTGAAAGCTGCTATCTGTATAAATCCTTGATCAGAAGCAGCCTGCCCTCTCTGATCGTGATCTCAGCGGTCTTACCGGCAAGCACTTCATTGCTCGTCGCATACTGATATTCGCTCGTTATCTCACCGTCTTCAAGCGGGAACTTGGCATCCTTTATCGTTATCCCTCTGGCTGTTCCGGTCATGTTTATAAGTGAAAAGAAAGGATACCTGTCCTCCACATACCCCCGGCCGGGAACAGTTTCTGTCTTTTCCCCGTCTGCCTTCGAATGAGCGGAGATAACTTCCATCTCGGAGTATTCATCAGCTATCATGCCCCTGCATCCATTCGAGTCAAGATAAAACAAGGCATACAGATTGACGAGAGAATGATCTGCTCTGCCTCCCGTCACGCCAAGCAGCAGAAAATCAGTGAAGCCCTTTTCTATACCCACTTTCACCGCATGCATGGTATCGGTATCATCTTTGGCTACAGGTAAAACGATGGTCTCCACATCAATATCGGGTCTGTCGGCTGAGTCAAAGTCCCCTATTATCAGGGATGGATGTCTGCCAAGACCCTCCATGTGCCTGAGACCGCTGTCACAATAAATAATATAATCATCTGCGCGGAGATAGGATCTCATCCGTTCATAATCTCTTATTTCCGCACCGCCTGCAATCACGCATCTGCTCAACACTAACCTCCATTGTCAAAGGTTGCCAGCTGTCTGCCCCATATTTCAGACAACATCTGTAACTGTAAGGGTGTCACCATTTACTGTAAAACGTATATCCCGGTTTCCGAATGACATGCCATATGTGTATCCCGGCTGCTTTTCATAGGCCCCGCGGGGATCAGACGTCAGGACACTTATCAGGCCTTCCCGTTTGTTTTCTTCTATACGACTGAGAAGCTCATCAGGGAACACGACCTTGAGTGTGGTGAAACCTGTAATATCAGTAAAACCTCCGCTAGCTTCAGGATGGCTGTCCGCATAAGGTATGTATGGCTTTATATCATATACCGGTGTGCCATTTACTATATCTGCACCCGAAACGATTAGCGCTAGTTCATCAGTTGTCTCACCTATTTCTTCAGTATTAGCTATGGGTTTACCTTCACGCTCTATTCTGACAAGCCTGACGCATGACATAGCAAGTGAATTTGGCCTGTATGGTGATCTTGTCGCCCAGACACCTTTGCGCTCGCTTCCGCCCAGCCTTGGCGGACGCACTGTAGGATACCATTTTATCGGTTCAGTCTCCAAGTTGAGCCTGGTCTTGCTGAACCCCCATATGAGCCATATATGAGTGAAGTCTTCGATACCTCTGAGCGCATCTCCGTTACGGAATGCAGGCTCGATCACAACAGCCTGTTCTAATTCTGCAACAAGTCCGCTCTGGCGGGGGACGCCAAATTTTTCATTATAATCTGAACGCACATATGCTATCGGCTTTATCGTGTATTCATCGTCCTTCATGGATAATTTCTCCTGCCATACCAACTGATCACATCAGTCAGGTTTCAATACTCCAAAGAATATTATACCAACTTATGAAATAATGTTAAGTTTTATTGTAAGCCTGCATCTTTGTCGTTTATTATAATTATGTATAATTATACTCCTTTTTTAATAAAGGATCCCAATCTGCTCCGCCGAAGGGTAAAGGAGATTCCATGGAACACATAAAGCGAAAAAGAATCGTTATAATAATATATCTGTTGATCGCGCTGCTTATTTCCGGGGCGATCATTATCATGTCGTATGTTATCTCTGAAGTGCAGTCTGACTATGATGAGGGCATCAGCCAGCTCGATTCATTGCTCAAGACATACAATAAGGAAGTAGCAAAGTACGATGATGCGACTTCTGCTTCTTATAACGAAATACTGACAACAGTTGAGCTGACAGCCTCTGCGCTTAATTCATCAGATCATGAGCTCAGCCCTTCCGCATTTGATTCGGGATTCATAGTGCTGAGGACTGCAGATGGATCAGGCCGTCCGAAAGGTTTCCCTAAAATAGAATATGATGATGACTGGCTTTTCTCCGACAGGGATTCCGGAGCGATTTGGGTCGATGATAATACAACTGCCATATTTTCCAGAATAACTGATGATTATTATTATGTAGAATTCATAGATGACAGTACCGGTTTCAAGGCTCTTGAAAAAGTTGATCAGACAGTAGATCCCCAGCATATGCTCGCTGACCTTGCCGAAGCGAATAATTGTGACTTCCTGATACTCAGTCCTGATAGTATTGATTCTGATCCGGATGAAATACCGGTTATTTCAGCTACAGGGGTGTTCAAGGATTATAAGAATACCAAAGAATTCGACTTGAGCGCTGAAGAAATATCAAAATCAGCGGGTGAATCTTTTACAGTAGCTATATTAAATGGTAAGCCTTATTTGATACAGTCACTGAGTGGTAAGGGATTCGACGCTGATTTTACTATCACTGCTGTCATGCTTGTAAATGCATTTACTGTCTTCAAAGAGGCATGGGAACAGACCCTTTCAGCAATTGTCATTATGATGCTGATATGTATCGCTCTGGCAGTCTGGATACTTTCCATATACCGCATGGTCAGGACCAAAGCACTTACATATGAGCAGATGGAGGTATACGCTCCTGCATCAATAAAACGAAAAGCCATAGTGTTTGTACTTGCAGGATTTCTGTTAGTTCATTTCGCTGCTATTTTCAATCAGCATCTCGAGGGTATGTTTCTTGAGTCTAAACACGCAAACAGAACCCTTTCATCATATTTCCACAGGCTGGATAATGATACCTCAGATACAGAAAAACTCAAGAAGCTCAGCCGTAAGCAGATATATACCAATTCACAGCGTATCGCTGACCTTCTGGAAGAGATGAGTTCGCTTCAGAACCCGGTGTGGCTTAATGAAGCGTCAGAAATAATAGGCTCTGATTATATAATTTTATATGACAGTAACGGTGATGAAGTAGTAACGAATGCCCGCTACAAGGGGCTGACTCTAGGAAAAAAAGAGTCTTCCGCAACTTATGATTTCAGGCGCCTTCTCAGGGGTGTACGCTATATATATCATGATAATATCAAAGATGAAGTGACGGGTCTTACCAGAAATCTTCATGGCATATCTGTTGATCTCAACTCTGATGATGCATCTTACGGAGCTATGCTGATCGCTTTTGAGCCTAACGAGTATGCCAATATGACCATCACGGATTATAACGCTACTGCTTCAGCAATGGCTGCTCCCGGTACGATCCTTTTCGGTGCAGACCCGAAGACCGGTGAAATACTATACAGCAGCAAAAAATCGTTTATAGGAAAAAATGTTGATGATCTCTGCACTGAATCATTCCCGCTGCGCAATAATTATCTTGGATTCCTTGATATAAACGGCAAGCAATACTATGGCAGATCAGCCAGTTATGAGGGCGATCTCTTCTACTATTTTGTTGAAAAGAGCAAAATGAATGCGTATTCCGGTATCTATGCTTCCACGTGCAGGATCATGTTTCTGATTATCGCTGCTATCCTGCTGTTATACTTGTTTCACGGTTTCACTGACGAGAAATTTAAAGAATATGCAGTTGAAGAAGATGATCCTGATGATGATGAACTGCTCCGGCGATTTGAATCACGTTATATTAAAAAGCAGCACAAAGCATCTGCCGCTTTGTTCTCTGTTTTCAACAAGGATATCACACCGGGATACAAGGCCCTTTCCGCCGCCGGTTTCCTTTTGTTCATATATATTGTCCTCACCATGCTGTCGATATATAACGCCAGGTATACTTCAGACTCCAACAGCAATCTGATCAGCTATATCTCACACGGAGACTGGGAGCGTGGATTCAATACATTTGCTGGTGCAGCTATCCTGTTCCTTATCTGTGCTGTAGCTGTGACTCTCTTCATATTCAGGCTGATCTCGATATTGATGGTGAGTCTGCTCAGTGAGAGGAGTGAGACCATTTGTCTCCTGCTCATGAATATTCTCAGCTATGCCGTGATGATAGCTTCAGTATTTATCGCGCTCGGATACCTTGGTGTCAATGCGCGGGCAATAATCGCATCTGCAGGTCTTGTAGGTCTTGCTCTGTCACTTGGAGCCAAGGACCTGGTAGCAGATGTACTGGCGGGAATAACGACTATAGCAGAAGGAACTTATCAGGTCGGTGAAGTTGTCGAGATAGCTGGTTTCCGTGGTGAAGTTGCCAAGCTTGGTATGAGAAGCACAACACTTGTAGGCCGCGGAAAAAATATAAAAACTTTCCGTAACAGCAGCATCGGAGATGTTATAAACTATTCGAGAATGAATTCCTGGTATCCTCTTACACTGACATTTTCCAATGCAGTGAGTATCTCGGAAGTTGAAAAGATACTCAATGAAGAACTCCCGGCTGTCGGTGCAAAATATCCGGAGATCATCAGCGGACCTGAGTACAGAGGTATCGATTCTGTAAGCAGCAATAGTACTACTATTCTCATACTTACTGAGTGCAAGCAGACGGATTACAGTGATGTTCAGCTCAATGTGAACCGCGAAGTCCTTCACATATTGAAAACTCACAGAATCGCTACTCAATAGAAATTAATAAGCAAAAGACAGAGGCGGGCTTTTAGCCCGCCTCAATTATTATGCTTCATGCACAAGCTTCCCGTTTATGTCCTCTATATCAATAGCAAAGCATAGTGTACGCAGTGCGTCCTTTTTGATCTCTGACTCCACGTACTCAGGCGTACATGGAAACTTTCCGCACAGCAGACGGCTCCATTTTATGATCGATTCCTGATCTTCGATCAGTTCCGCTTTGCCGAAGACGATAACGCTTTTTACGTATTTCGCCCAATCCCCCTCTTTCTGATACTCCTGACCGAAGACACAGTATGACACTTTAGGATCTCTTTTTATCGCATCCACTCTGTGTCCGAAATTCGCACCGTGAAAATATAGTTTTCCCGTCTCCTCATCGTAATAATGGTTGATAGGAACTCCGTATGGATAGCCGTCATCGCCCTGCACAGAAAGGACTCCCCTTGTCTCCTTTTTCAGCACCTCTATTATCTCTTCCTGTGTGAGAGCCTGCGTGCTCCTCCTCATCTTTCTGAACATATTAGCCTCCTCTTCGTTTATTTTTCATTATCTGGAGTAATTCTACTTCATTTTGCGTATAATAATAAAGGATATTGTTTAAAAGTGCCCCGCGATACACGGTGCTTATACTTTATATAAGAAAGGACTTCATCTGTTTATGAAGGAAAAACACACTATATGTCTGCTCAATGACTCATTTCCGCCAACCATCGATGGTGTAGCAAATGTCGTCCTGAACTACGCTAGTATCATTGAAAAGAAGCACGGACATTCAGTTGTTGTGACACCTCAGGTTCCGGATACCGAGGATAATTATGATTTCCCTGTCGTAAGATATCCGAGCATAGATACCCGCAAGCTGGTAGGCTATGTAGCAGGATATCCGTTTTCACCTGAAGCTGCTCATATTATTAAAGAAGAAAAGACTGAACTTTTGCACACTCACTGTCCTATGACTTCATGCCTGCTGGCGCGCCAGCTGTCTGAGTCCATGGACCTTCCGCTGGTAATGACGTGGCATACAAAATATGATATAGATATCGCCAATGCGATCCATAATAAAGCTTTGCAGGAAACAGCTCTGCAGGCTCTGCTTCGGAATGTGAACGCATGCGACGAGATCTGGACAGTCAGCAGCGGTGCCGGAGAAAACCTGAGATCCCTGGGTTATGAAGGTGATTACATAGTGATGCCTAACGGTGTTGATCTACCTCACAGAAGGGTTTCTATAGATCAGGTCATCAAAGCAACTTCCGAATTCGACCTGCCGCATGGGATCCCATGCTTCCTTTTCATTGGCAGACTTATGTGGTACAAGGGACTTCGCATTATTCTCGATGCTCTAGCGCTCCTCCTTAATCAGAAAAAAGACTTCCGCATGGTCTTTATCGGCGGCGGTGGTGACGAATCAGAAGTAAAGGCTTATGCCGCTTCCCTCGGACTTGAACGCAAAGTGTTTTTTACCGGTCCGATCTCTGCCCGCAGACTGCTGCGTGCCTGGTATACACGTGCTGATCTCTTCCTCTTTCCTTCGACTTTTGATACCAATGGTCTTGTGGTAAGAGAAGCAGCCGCAAGTGACACTCCTTCTGTGATAATCCGCGGCAGCTGTGCTTCCGAAGGGATCACAGACGGGCAAAACGGTTTCCTTATTGAAGAAAATGCTCAGTCACTTGCTGCGAAGCTGTCAGAGCTCATATCATATCCGGATAAAATGAAAGATGTCGGCCGTTTGGCCGGACGTGAAATATACATTTCCTGGGATAAGGCTGTTGCACGCGCATATGACAGATATGAAGTTGTCATCGACAGATACAAGAGCGGTTATTATAAGAAAAGACTTCCGTACGACTATGACTTTTTCAGAGCTCAGGGTGAACTGATGGAAACGCTGGGCAGTATCGGTGCGGCAGGGCAAAACCTCAAAAAGGATGCAGAAACTCTCAGAAATGACTTGGATACGTCTCTGCGGTCAATCAAAAATAAAGCTATAGTAGATGCAATTACTGCAGGTTATGAGACCAGGCAGGAGATCAAAAACTTCAAAGCTGAGGCTGAGCAGCTGCTTCAGAGCAAAAAAGAAGAAGCTCTTGAGGGTCTGGAGTCAGCCCGCAATGACTTATGGGAATTCCTTGACAGATATCTTTGATATCAAAACTGTCCCCTTAACAATAATCGGGATCCATGCAATACATGGATCCCGATTTCTTTTTATCAGAATCTTATCTGCTATTTCTTGAATACTTTAGCGAGCTTGCTGCCCTTCGCTCTGATCTTGATTTCTCTAGGCAGTGCATACGGCAGGATAGCTTTCAGCTTGCCGTTTTCTGCAGAGTACATTCTCGAAGCAAGCGGGTGATCTCTCTCGAGCTTGATCGCATCGAATTCGCACTTCGTTGTACAGAGTCCGCAGCCGATACATCTGTTGACATCTACCGTTGTAGCACCGCACTTCAGACATCTGTTGGCTTCAGCCCTTATCTGGAGTTCTGTGAGCGGTTCTCTCAGATCCTCCCATGTCTTGGTCGGATCACCGTCCCTGCGTCCCGGTTTCTGTCTTGGCATATTATCATATCTCTCAACGAAGATATCATCTCTGTCGAGCTCAATGATCTCACGCAGGTCACGTCCCACGGTCAGTCTGTTAGGACCCTGATCCTTATGGACATATCTGTGCAGTGAATCAGCGATGACCCTGCCTGCTCCGATAGCATCGATAGCGAACTTCTGACCTGTTACGATGTCTCCGCCTGCAAAGATGTCTTCTTCTGCTGTCTGGAGTGTGACCGGATCAGCCTTTATTGTGCCGTTAGGATTGAATTCCACCTTGGTACCCGTAAGGAGATCCTGCATGTCTACCTTCTGACCGGTACAGTAGAGTACTGTCTGGCAGTCAACATCAAGAGTCTCGGAATCATCATACTTAGGATCGAATCTGCCCTCTTCATTCTTGACAGACAGGCACTTCCTGAACTTGATCCCGGTGACCTTTCCGCCCTTGCTGACGATCTTAGCCGGTCCCCAGCCACCGTTCACACTGATGCCTTCCTCTTCACACTCTGTCCTGTCCTCAATGCCCATTGGAAGCTCATCGTATCCTTCAAGAGCGTACATCATGACTGTATCTGCTCCTGATCTTACCGCTGTCCTTGCAACATCGGCACCGATGTTGCCGCCGCCGATAACTACTATGTTGCCGCTAAGCTTGCCTGCCTTAGGCAGCTTGCCCTGCATCAACGCGACTTCATCCTCATTGATGATGCGCATGAAGTCTATGCCTGACATCACTCCCTTGGCATCTGCTCCCTCTACAGCGAGCTTTCCGCCGCTCTGCAGTCCGATAGCTACATAGAATGCAGCATAACCTTCGTCTCTGAGCTGCTGGATCGTGACATCCTTGCCTACTTCGACTCCGGTCCTGAATTCAACACCCATCTCCTTCATGACATCGATCTCAGCGTCTACTACGTCCTTCTCAAGCCTGAATGACGGGATACCATATCTGAGCATGCCTCCGAGAGCCTGCTGCTTCTCGAATACTGTTACAGGATAACCGCGCTTTCTCAGGTAATAAGCTGCAGATAGACCTGCCGGACCTGCCCCTATGATGGCCATCTTGTACTCATCGCCCCAGAATCCACCGATCTCTTTACCGCATTCAGGTACGAACCTGTGCTCTGCCTTGAGCTCCTGTGCTGCGATGAACTTTTTGATCTCATCGATAGCTACAGGCTGATCGATCGTTCCTCTTGTACATCTGTCTTCGCATCTTCTGTTGCAGACAGCGCCGCATACTGCAGGCAGCGGGTTGTCCTGCTTGATTAGCTCCAGAGCTTCTCTGTATCTGCCCTGATCTGCCATGTTGATATAACCCTGTACTGACAGGTTAGCCGGGCATGCAGCCTTGCAAGGTGAAGTTCCTGTCTCATAGCAGTTGATCTTGGCATCTTCTCTGTAATTCTTGTTCCACTTGTGAGGTCCCCACTTCACTTCATTAGGAAGCTCTGTGAGTGGATACTCTACAGCCTGACCGTTCTTTCTGCAGAGCTTCTGTCCGAGCTTAGCTGCGCCTACCGGGCAGATCTCAACGCACTTGCCGCATGCCACACACTTATTGTGATCTACATGAGCTCTGTAAGCGGAAGCGGACATATTTGGTGTATTAAAGAGCTGTGAAGTCTTGAGCGCGTTGCAGACTGTATTGGAGCAGTTACAGATACCGACGATCTTATCCTCTCCGTCGAGGTTTGTGATCTGATGTACGTAGCCTGCCTTCTCAGCCTTACGCAGCACTTCCATTACCTCTTCATAGCTGCAGTAATAAGCGTCCTTCTTGGTCTCGACTAGATACTCTGCCATATCTCCAACAGCAATGCACCAGTAGTCCTCGATCTCGCCGCCGCCTTCACCTCTTATCCTCTGCTGCCTTCTGCATGAACACACATCGAGGCAGAATTTATCATATTTCTTGAGCCAGTATGAGAGCTTCTCATAAGAGATCGCCTGATTGTTTGCATCGATAGCTGTCTCTACCGGGATGACATGCATCCCCAGACCGCCGCCGCCTTCCGGCACCATGTGAGCGACCTTGCCGACAGGTACCATCGAAGCATAGTGGAAGAAAGTAGCGATCTCAGGATGCTCCTCCATGAGCTTCCCGGTCATAAGCATGTACTCGCCGGAACCGACTACCCACTTAGGTACGAAGTACTGTTTTTCATTGGTCTTGTTCTCACGGTCATATTCAAGCAGACCTTTCTGGCAAATGCCCTCAGCCATGTTGAGAGCCTCGGTGATCGTCATACCGTTTCTTTTGGCCAGTTCTTTGACTGTCAGCTTGACAGTTCTCTTCTTTTTGAAATTGAGCATGAACTTGATCTCATCAGTTGTCAGGAGCTTGTCCAGCAGCCAGAAATCAGGCTCATCATTGGCGATCTTTTCAGGATGTCCGGACATTCCCAGATCATCAGTGATCATTGCCGCCAGCTTTCTGATCAGTTCTTCACGTTCCTTGTCATCCATCGGATATGTTTCCGGCAGATAATCCCAATCGTTGAAGAAGTAGTCTTGGAATCTTTCAGGTACCATATCTTTTCCTCTCTCTTGCAATTATCATTAACGAACAGACTATGATCAGCCTGCACAAACTGCTGTCTATATTTTATCATATGCAATAAATGACCAAAAGGTCAGCGTAAAAAAATACAAAATAAAACCCGGAACATATCCGGGTGTGTAAAAATCGAGTTATAGGACAAAACGTGTTGGTCGTCAGTCCCAATGAACAGGATATTCAGACGATGTATGAAGCTCGCTCCAAACGACAGCATCGCCCCAATGGAGAATAGAAGCATTGTGTTTACCTGCATCATGCATTTTCTGGTAAATATCGGCTATACTTTTGTCCGTAGGCATTATCTTTAATATTTCAGAAGCAGAAAGCGGATCTGGTGAGTGCATATAGCACCACCAGAATACCGCTTTTATTCTTCTCTCAATAGAAAGGCCTCTATGCTCCCTGAGCATCGCTCTAAGCCTGGAATTTATACCACCTTCTATCTGGTTGGTTGTAGAAGGTATATCATCGATTTTGTCTCTAAGAGACTCGTCCAGATAAGTGAACATCGTCCCTTCCTTTAAAAGCCGGATAATCGAATTTTTTGCCTTGATCAGTCGCTCATGTTTAAATCTGGTATTGCCATATTCGTCATATGTCAGCTGGCTTAAAAACAGGCTGTATCTGGCCATCCAGTCGACGAACATATCCACCCATTTTTCAGCACTTTCTTTCGTCTCAATATGCAGCAAATCCTTCGAAAGTGCATATAGTTCAATGCCTGCAGCGGTTTTCGGCTGTGTAGTGGTGTAACGCTTGATCTGACAGAATGCATGGAATACGCATCTTTGATGCTTTGCATGTGGCCAGGTCTTCCTTAAAGCTTTTGCAAATCCTGAGCCTCCGTCAGATACCACGAGTTCAGGCTCAGCGATACGCGACATGAGAGCGATCCATGCACCTGAATGCTCATACCTGCATAGGTACCATCCAAGGACATGTTCTCTGTCACAACAGATCAGGATACAGGCATGACGACTCAGATAAATACCATCGACAAACAGGACTTCTCTATTGGCTTCCACCACTGGAGGAAGTGGCCATACATTCCAGAATTTTGCTGTCTTTCTGCGGAAAGTTCTGCCTTCACCTGGCATATCCTTTTGTCTTTCTTTACTGAACAGCCACTCCAGGAACACCTTCAGCTGCTTCGCTGAATTATCAATTTTAGGTGAAAAAGTAATCGCACATTTATTACAATGCCATCTTTGTGCTCCAGCTTTAGTCTTTCCATATTTGGTACAAACGCCTCCGCAAACTGGACAAATAACATGTTTCATAGCATCTTCCTCCAAAACACTCTTCCTAAGGAAGATATAGCGCCTGTAGCCATTGAAATTTCAATGGCTACAGCGATTTTTACCAACACATTTTGTCCACCCTGTATCTTCTTTCAAAAAAGATATAACCGCTACAACGGTTGAAATTTCAACTGTTGTAGCGGTTTTTACCAACACGTTTTGTCCTATAAGCCTAAAAATCTCACATCGTCATGCGGCTTCCTTAAGCTCAGTCTCCTTACCGGCATGGAGGCGCTTGATCGTCTGAGGACTCTCTGTTCTGTCTCTGTAGTATTTATCTGAAATAAGTGATGCATCCAGATGATCCAGATACGGATCACCCTCGCCCCGGCCGTTCATATCATGTACTCCGTCAGCACTGTATCTGGTCAGAACGATCCGGTCCGGATAGATCTCACAGATCGTACCCGTAAGGGTCTGATCAGCAGCATCGTACTTGTCAACAGTACCGTTTTCTATCTCTTTTGGTGAGCAGTTCATGTAGTGGCCGACATATCCTGCATTCATATACGTAAAACTGAGTTCTTCCTGCCTGAAAGTGTCGGTGCTTGCATCACCTTCATTGTATTCCGGTATAAGGATGCTGTCTCCTGGCGGGGCGAATACGCAGCTGCCTCCCATATAGCAGTCCCAGCCTTTTGTGTGGTTATGACCGAACAGATATATTATATCAAGAGACTTTCCGGCTTCATTCACCGCATCAAACAGAATGCCGGAATACAGGTTGTCCCCTGTTGTATGCTTTGATGATGTCCTCGCTGTAAAATGAAGCGGGACATGACCTGCAACAATGACAGGTCTGGTCTCGCCCTTTTCTGTCAGTTCTTTCATGCACGTGCTGAATTCTTCAGCGGAATGCTGCACTTTATCGAGACTCCCGCTGACTTTACCCTGTTTCCAGGGAAAATCTTTCTCTGTATTCAGTACATATACCAGATAGTTTCCGTATTCGTGCAGGCCTGAAGCGGCTATCGATTCCGTCATCTTATCATGATTGCCCTGCACAAATACAAAATCATTCTCTGAAACGTCCGGGACCAGCGAAGTGACAGTATCCCTGATCTCTGCTATAGCATCGTCAGGGCTGATCTGGTAGTCGTGCAGCTTTCTGTCATTGGAGTAATCGCCGCATATTATAAACTCCTCAGGTTTTTTTCCGTCTGCAAATGCGGCCTCGAGTACTGATCTAAGATTATCTGCGGGACTGGGCCACCCCTTTTCACTCTGATAGTCTGATGCGAAAAACAGTGCCGAAGGTCCTGCAGATACGGATATATCCTTATATTTAAATCTATATCTCTTCTCCAGGTCGAGAGCTCTGGCGGTGTAGTCGGTGAAATATGTATCAGCCCCCATCTCGATAGCCCGTCGTATCTCGTCCTCAGTATCAACCGTCCAAACACTGAACTTCTTGCCTGCATCATGTGCATCTTTGCACCAGTCAGCTGACATCAGGTCCTTGCGTACGGCAACGATATCCACGTAATCTTTCTGAAGGCCTGACCTGAATTCAGGACCGCTCCTTATAATATGAAGCTTTTCCATATCAGGATAAATGCGTTCTACTTTTTCGAGTACGGATGGGTATGAACTCTGGACTATGACCCTGTCCTCATATCCATATTGATCGATCACCTTCTTAAAAGCAGCGATACATGCATCATTTGCATCCTTCAGTTCAACAAGGTAATTCACTTTTTCGCCGTATCTGTCAAACACCTCACTGACTTTCAGGATCTTCTGCCCGTCATGGGTCTTCAGATTATCGATCTCTTTGTCATGAAGAACATTGTACTGTGCAACAGTGCCTGTAAGAGGCCATGCGTTGAATTCATGGGATACATATAAGGTGCCGTCTGCGGAAATAACTGCATCAAGCTCAAGATAACGTGACCCTTCATCGAACGCCCGGTCGAATGCCTTTATAGTATGTTCAGTCTCATCACCTGATGCACCCCTGTGTGAATACACGTGTTCTGCTGCCATGTAACTTATAGTTTTATCAGCAGCATCAGATAACGCTCCGCTCAGCGCTTCAGCCGCAGCCGGTACTGTTCCGGCAATGTCTATATTCCGTTCGATGGTGCGCTGTGAGCTGGTCTGCACAATATAAAAGGCGGAAGCAGCGCACAATAATATAAGCACTGCTATAAGCACCGCCAGAAGTGATCTGTTTTTCTTCTTCTCTTTCTTCAATTTATCAGTACTCCTATATAATCCTTGTTACATAATATTGTAACACATAAAAGGCATTGCCGAAGCAATGCCTTTTTGATCTTATGAAACGTCAGATCTGAGCCATATTACTTGAGCTGTGCAGCGACTTCCTCTGCGAAGTTCTCTTCTTTCTTTTCTATGCCTTCGCCGACTTCAAATCTGATAACCTTGGTCAGTGTCAGATCCTTATCGACAGTTCCGAGATACTGAGCAACAGTCTGCTTGCCGTCTTCTGCTCTTACATAGGTCTGATCGAGCATGCACATCTCCTTCAGTGACTTGTTGATACGTCCGTCAACAAGGCTCTTGAACATCTTGGTTTCAACTATCTCTAACTTAGCAGCGATCGCGAGACCAGCCAGTTTTGTCTTTGCTTCCTCAGAAAGGAAGTTAGGCAGATAGTTGAAGTTGAAGCTCTTGTCTGCTCTCTTCTCAGTCAGAATGTTAACATCTTCTTCGCCCCATACACCGTGAACCTTTTCGAGCAGTCCGTTCAGGATAGGCTTAGGAAGTGTGAACGGATCGTTCAGCGCGCTTTCCAGAGTGATCTTTCTCAGGTTAGCCAGTTCATCATCGGAGATCTCATCTCTGCTTACATACTGCGGATTCATTGCTGCGACCTGCATTGCAATGTTCTTCAGTGCTGCCTTGTTGTCATCGCTATCAGCACCGTCAGCAGCAACGATAACACCAATGTTTCCGCCGCCGTGAATGTATGTAGCCAGAACTTCTCCGGAAGCCTTATCGATCCTTCTGATAGACATGTTTTCACCGATCTTAGCGATCTTAGCTGTCAGTGCTTCTCCGGCTGTTGCGCCTTCGAAAGGCATAGCCTTGAATGCTTCGATATCATTGTCCTTTGCTTCAAGTGCCAGCTTAGCCAGACCTTCTACAAAACCAATGAACTCATCGTTCTTGGCAACAAAGTCTGTCTCAGAGTTGACTTCTACGATCGCAGCTGTTTTGCCGTCTTCTGAGAGAGCGACTCTGACAAGACCCATTGCTGCGATTCTTCCGGCCTTCTTAGCTGCCTT
>Ga0256407_10008113_pt1 | contig 15538 bp, 9 predicted proteins | sample RumenRJG_04DNA_FD_193489 | JGI IMG/M metagenome (GOLD analysis project Ga0256407, IMG submission 193489) | Bovine rumen microbial communities from Lethbridge, Alberta, Canada - RJG_04 | ecosystem: Host-associated > Mammals > Digestive system > Stomach > Rumen | place: Canada: Alberta | collected...
TGGATATTTGGTATTTTAAATTGAGATAAAGGGAAAAGATTATTTGAACTTTCTGGTTTGTCGTCTGAGATCATGTTGTTTTCTATATCATCCATTTTTTTTTTTTGTATATTTTTTTTTTTGGTAATTGGATATATATTTTTTAGTTTTTTTAAATTAAATATTATGTTTTTTATTGAAAATATTGAAAATATTTTATGTAAAAGCAAAAGTATATATTACAATTTAAGATAATTTTAATATGATAATATAAAGTTATTTTTAATTTTTTTTTAATTTATTTTTAATACAATTTGTATTCAAGTCTATTATTAATTTACAAATATTTATTTTCATTGATTTATAATTTACTAAAATTGAATATTTTAAATATTTTCAATTTTTTATTATCAATAAGCAATGGGAAACGATATAGTAAATAATTGTTGTGATAAAAAAGATGAAAATCCTATAATAGAAGATAAAAAAGAAAAACCAATTTTAAATTCAATATCAAAAATCCCATTTAATCAAATACAATTTGAGCAAGAACAAATAAAAAAATTATCAAATATTCCAATAAAAACAAAAAATGTAATAAGAAAAATAACAGGTTCACCTTTTGAATTATATAAAAAATTAGGATTAATTGCAGTTGGGGCATATGGTAAAGTTTATAAAATTCAACATAAAAAAACATCTCAAATAAGAGCAATGAAAATAATATCAAAAACTCAATTAAAAGAAAGTTATACAGAAGAATTAATAGAAAATGAAATTGAAGTTTTAAAAAATATAAATCATCCTAATATAATCAAATTATATGAAGTTTATCATGATAATTTAAATTATTATTTAATAAATGAATATTGTTCTGAAGGTGAATTATGTAAATTTTTAATCCAATTTAAAAAATTCCCTGAAGTAATTGTAAGAAAATTAATGTATAATATTTTTTCTGCAGTTATTTATTTACATTCAAATGGAATTATACATGGTGATTTAAAATTAGAAAATTTAACTATTGATTGTAATACAAATGAAATAGATTTATCTAGAAAAAATTCTTCAAATTCAACAACTTCTTTTCAAGATGCTTTAAATATTAATAATAATAGTAATAATAATACTAATTATAATAGTAATAATAATAGTGATAATAGTAATAATAATAGTATTGAGGTAAGTGATAATATTATTAATGATAAATATAATAATGAATTATATTTATTGCAAAATTTAGAAAAATATGATTTAAAACTTATTGATTTTGGTTGTAGTAAAATTTTTTCAAAAAAAAATCAAAATTATTTCCAAGATAATATAGGAACAATAACTTATTCTGCACCAGAAGTATTAAAAAATAATTACTCTGAAAAATGTGATATTTGGTCATGTGGTATAATAATGTATTTATTATTAACGGGAGAATTACCTTTTAATGGAATAACTGAAAATGATATTAAAAATAAAATTTTAAGAGGTAGATTTTGTTTCTATAATAGATTATTTAAAAATATAAGTTTTGAAGCAAAAGATTTAATTAGACAATGTTTTACATATGATCCATCACAAAGAATAAGTTGTAAAGAAGCATTAAATCATCAATTTTTTAAAAATGAAATTTTTGATAATTTATATATTAATTTATATCCAAATATTGAAAATGATATTAAAGATGCTTTAAATTCTTTAATTTCTTTTTCAAAAAAATCTAAATTTTTCCAAACTGTAATAACTTATTTAACTCATAATTTCATATCAAAAGAAGAAGAAACAAAATTAAAAACAGTTTTTTTAACAATTGATACTGATTTTGATGGTAAAATTTCTAAAAATGAATTAAAAGAAACTTGTCAAAAATTTGAAATAAATATTTCTGAAGAAGAATTAAGAGAAATTATGAAAAGAGTTGATTTTGATAATGATAATTATATTGATTATATTGAATTTTTACAAGGGACTATTAATTTAAATAATTTATTTACTGAAGAAAATTTAAAAATTGCTTTTGATTCTTTTGATATTCATGCTGATGGGACTGTTTCTGTTTTGGAATTAGAAGAAATTTTAGGATTTAATGATCAAACTAATAGAAATGTTGTTTTTGAGTTTATGAAAGAAATTAATAAAACTGAAAATGATGAATTTACGTTTGAAGAGTTTAAAAATATAATAATGGAATTATTAAATGAAAATAAGAAATAATAATAATAAAATAAAACATTGTTAATTTTTTATTTATGACTGATTATTTAATTAAAATATTTTTAATATAATGGACAATTTAAATTAATAAATATAGAAATTATTTTTTCTATTAAATGATATAATAAATAATAGGAAAAAATTTCAAAAAAAAATATGATAATATTATTTTTTATATTAGTATTAAAATTATTTTCATTATGAATCATAATAAATATTTTTTTTTTAAAAAAAAATATTTATTAAAAAAATTAGATAAACAAAAATTAAAAAATATAATTTAAATTAAAAAAAATATAAATTTAAATAAAAAAAATGTTAATTCAATTAGATAAGGCGCGACAATGGTATGATGTATTAATAAAAAGAATATCAGCAAAGAAAAAAAAAGCTAAAGTTCTAATATTAGTATCACCAACAATAGATTCATTAACATCTCTCCGTATAATAGTAGGTTTATTTAAATCTGATATAATACCATATGAAATAATCCCAATATTAAACACAGAAAATTTAACAATTCAATTAGAAAATTTAAAATCATGTACATTTCAAATAATAGGAATGATTTTTATTAATTGTGTAGGACAAATTGATTTAACAAATTATTGGTTTTATAAAAAAGATTCAAAAGATATTTTAATTTTAATTTCTGATTCAAGAAGACCAATTTATCATAAACTAATAAATGATAAAAGTATTTTTGTTCTTATAAATGATTTAGAATATGATTTAAGTAATTGTCCTACTGATGAAGATTATGATAATTTTGAAAATGCTGAACAAAGTTCTAGTAATGATGATAATAATGATAATGAAAATAATGATGATGATGATGGAGAAAATCATTATATAGTAAAAAATACTAATGATAATAAAGAAAATAGTGAAAATGAAGAAGAAAAAAAAGAAGATGATAATGAAAAAGATAAAAAAGAAAAAGAAAAAAAAAGAAAAATAAAAAAGAAAATAAATGAAAATATAGAAGAAGAAATAAGAAAAGAAGAAGAAAAAGAGAATGAATCAGAAGAAAAAAAAGATGATATAAATAATATAATAAATTCGAATATAATATCACCTCAAAAAATAACATTAGAAGAAACAATAACAAAAGAGCAATTAAGAAAAGAAAAAATAAGAAAAGTAAAAGAACAAATAGATTATTATTATTATGGAACATACTATGGATTACCATCAACATATATTTTTTATTCATTAGCTCATGAATTACATAAACATTCAAATACATATTTATGGTATTTAATAGTAGCAATAACAGATGAATATTTAAGAAAACATTTAACAGAAAAAAAATATTATGAATTAAAAGATATTTGTCAAAATGAAGTAATTCAAATATCAAGAAAGAAAAAAAAAGAAGAAAAAGAATCAAAATATTCTTCAACTTCAAAAGAAGTAAAATCAATATTAGCAGGAACAGATTATCGTCTTTGTTTATATCGTCATTGGAATTTATATGATTCATTTATATATTCAAATTATCCTTTAGGAGTATTATCAACTTGGAAAGAACAAGGTAAAAATGAAGTACAAAAATTATTTGCTTATGTAGGTATTCCTTTATCAGAAGCTAAACAAAAATATCGTTATATGAGATGTGAATATAAAGATAGTTTTAAAAGTCAAATTACTGAAATTAGTAGAAAATTTGATTTAAAAGATTTAATTTATCATTCTTTTATTTATCAATTTGATCAAAATATTGAAATGAGTGCTTCTGATTGTGTTTATTTAACTTCTTCTTTACTTGAATATCCTTTTGATGATATTTGTGATATTGAAATTGAAGATGATGATTTTATTGAAGATAATAATTATGTTAAGTTAATGGAAAAAATTAATAATGGTGATGATGATAATGATATTAAAACTGATTTAAATATTGAAATTGTTAAAAAAAAAAGATATGAAGATAATTGGATTAAAAAATTTTGGTTAGCTTATAAATTTTTATCATTGAAAAAATTAAATATGACAAATAGTTTAATTGATTTATCAATTAAATTTCAAATTGCTTTAGCAAATAATTCTACTATTGTAATTGATAAAAATGGAATAATTCAATCAAGTAAATTTAGATATTCAATTATTAATTCTAATTTAAGTGATGAATCAAAATATTTTCATTATCCAGGAAATTTAGAAAGATTAACTGAATTATTAATTGAAATTTATAAAAGAAATAGAAAAGATTTTATTGAAAAACCTTTTTTATTAGCTTTTTTAGATGCTGAAACTAAAACTTATTTAGTTAATGGAATTGGAAATGATACAGGAATGAATAATAAAAATGATTTTTATATTAAGTTTGTTTATGTTGTTAGGAAATTAGGAATTAAAATGAATTTTTCTTTTTGTAATGATGAAATTGTTTCTATTGGAAAAGATGATTTATATAGATTTATTGAGGAAATTACAAATATTTAATATTTAAATTTATATATATATAATTTTTGTTGATTTTTTTTTCCTTTATGATATATTGAAATTTATAATAAATAAAAATATAAAAGATGAATAAAATTTTTATAAAATAAATTATTTAAGAATATTTTTTTAATTCTTTTTCTAACATTGCATTTTTAGAATCAGCTAAAATTAACATATAATATAAATTATCAAAAGCTTCTTTTTTTTCTTCAGAATATTTTTTATCATTGATAAATTTTTCAATTTGTTTTAATAAATCATCACTAATATCATCATCATTATCAGTCATTTTATATAAATTCATAATATAATCAAAATCATTTTTTCCAATTAAATTACACATATCATCTTTTAATTTTTTAATTTTCTCATTTAATTGTTTTTTTTCTTCATTAATCTCTTTTATTTTATTAATATTATTTTCATTATTTATTTCTATTTCATTATTTTCATTATTATTACATTCATTATTATTATTATTTTCATTATTTTTAACTTGAATATTTTCTTCTTCATCATCATCACTTTTATCTTCACTTTGATTTTCTATTTTTTTTGTTATTACTGTTTCATCTTCACTATTATTATTTGATTCTGAATTTGAATCTTTAAAATAATTATATTCTTTTACATTTATTTCTTCATCACTTATATTTTCTTCTTTATTATTTTTAAAGTTTGCAGTTTCTACCATTTCTTCTTCTTGATTATTTTTAGAAATATTTTCATTATTTTCTACAATATCAAATTCTTCATCTCTTCTAAATTTATTTGTTGTTCCTTTTTTTATTTGTTCTATTTTTTTTGGTTGTTCTTTTTTAATAGTTTCTTTTTTTTTTGTTTCTATTTCTTTTTCTTCTTTTGTTGATTCATATTCATTAAATAAACTATCTAAATCATTAAGATTATCATTAATTAAATTATTTCTAGAATCTCCTTTTTCAATTCCATTATTTATATTTATACTAATATCTTTATTTAATTTAATCATATCTTTATTATCTTTTTTATAATTACTAACATTTGTATTATTATCATTTATCTTTGCAAAATCACTTACAGTTGCATCAACATCTTTATTATTTTGAATAAAAGCACTAATTGTAACATCATTAGCTTTATTATTTGTAATAAATTCATTTATATTTGCAATTTCTTTTTTATTATTTATTTTAGTAAAATCACTTACAGTTGCATCAACATCTTTATTATTTGGAATAAAAGCACTAATTGTAACATCATTAGCTTTATTATTTGGAATAAATTCATTTATATTTGGAATGCCTTTATTATTATTTATTTTAGTAAAATCACTTACAGTTGCATCAACTACTTTGGAATTGTCAATAAAATTACTTATTGTTACATCTTTTTGAATTTTTGATTCATCTTTATAATTATTATTTATTTTAGTAAAATCACTTACAGTTGCATCAACTACTTTAGAATTATCAATAAAATTACTTATTGTTACATCTTTATTTATTTTATTATCCATTTGATATTGTGGTACATAATCATTTAAATTATTTGCAAAATTTTGAATATCAATTTTAGCATTTTTATTAAAATTTAAATTATTAAAAAAATCAGAAGCACCTAAATCCATAATATCTTTTTTTTCAACTTTCATTTTATTATAATTATTATATCCAAAAGGATTATTTTGATTTTGATAAATAACATCATTATTAATAATTTTAACAGGATTTTCATGTCTAGATCCAATTTTATGTGTAATTTCCCTATTTTTTTTTCCTTTTCTCGAATTACTTTTTTGAATACTATTTTTTTTTGAATTAGAAAAATTATGAAAAGAAGGTTCTTTTCTAATTTGAACACTAATAGTAGGATATAATAGAATAATATCATTTAAAAAACCTAATTTTTGTGCCTTCCTCATTACACATTCTCTAGATAAAATATCATAAACAGAAGGTCTTTTAATATAATTTTTAATTAAAATAAAATCAACTAATTTTTGTAAATCAACAGAATATTTTTCAACAGGAGGATAATTACCATAAGCAATTTTTTTAATTAAAGCAGCTTGACTTTTTGCATTAAAAGGATGTTTAAAAGTACATAATTCATATAAAATTACACCTAAAGCCCAAACATCACTTTTTTCATTATAAGGTTTATCTTCACATAATTCTGGACTTAAATAATATGGTGTTCCAATAAAAGTTTTTGCAAAATTTTGATTTGTTAAAATTTTAGCTACACCTAAATCACCAATTTTAACATTAAAATCTTTTGTTAAGAAAATATTTAAAGTTTTTAAATCTCTATGAAGAATTTTTTGATTATGAATATATCCTAAACCTAAACATATTTGAATAAAAATTTTCCATATGAAGTCTTCTTCAAATTGTTTTTCGTTTTTTTTTATTTTTTTATCTAATAATTGACCTAAGTCACCTCCATCACAATATTCCATTATTATATTTAGGAAATTTTTTTCTTCGAATGATTCAAAATATTGAACTACATATTTTGAGTTTAATTTTGATAGTATTGTTGCTTCCATTTGAACTTCTTCTATTTGGTCTTTTGGTAAACCGAATAAAGATATTTGTTTTAATACAAAAAATTTGTTTAAATCTTTTTTTGTTACTTTATATACTACACCATAGGTTCCTGTTCCTATTTTACTTTTTATTATATAATTTTTCATATTGTTTTTCCTTTTTTTTTATTTTTTTTATTTATTTTATTTTTTAATTTTAAAAATGAGATGAACTTTATTTTTTTTATTTTTTATTAAATAAATAGATTTAATTTTAAATTATTTATTTTTATTTATTTTAATTTAAAAATATAATTTTTTAATCATAATTATTAAATATTGAATGTTGTAGCTATTTAATTTAAATATAATATTCAATCATTTTATTAATTTAAATAATTTAATTTATTTTTTAATTTTTAAAATTAAAAGATACAACAAACCAAATTAAAAATTTTATATTGAGAATTCTTTCAAATTTATTTCAAAAATGTTTTTTATTATTCTAATCCATTATATAAAAGAACATAAAAAATAAAATATATTAAAATATTAATTTTTAAAAATAAATCCATAATTAATTATTATTTTTTTCTAATAAAGTCCTTTCAAGATTATTATCAGGATCGAAGGCACCATCACAATATTGTTTTTCATCATTAGTAGTACTATCATCAGTTGGTGTATCATTTCCTTTAACACTATTAAAATTAAAAACTTTATCATCATATTGTTTTGCAAATTCAATTTCTTCATAAGTAGGAAGATTTTGTTGAATTTCATTAGAAACATAACCAATTTCATTAATAGGGAAATTAATATTTTCTCCTTCAAAAGAAATAATAGGATCAACATTTCTATATTTAATATTACTTTCTTCATTAGTTAAACTATACCTTGTAGAAATTAATTTTCTAATAGTAAAACTTTTATAAACGCATCTAGAATTAATATAAACTTTATATAATTGAACAAGTCCTGCAAAAGTAAAAAAAATATACCAAAAAATTGAAATTCCACAAGGATCACTATCACTTATATTAATAAGATTAAATTCAGTGAATCCATCAACAGAAAAATTTACAAATATATCTGTATAAGTGTCAAAACCTAAATTACTATTATAAAAATCATCTTTATCTTTAACATAATCACTATAACTTACAGAATCAGCAAAATCATATTGTTTGATTAATTCTAATTTTACATAAAATTTATCTTTTACTGCACTTTTATCATAATTTAATCTAAATAATCCAGACACATCTCTTGAAGAATAAAAATTAAATGGTTTAGAATTTACTCTAGTTACAACTCTAACTGTTTCTGTTCTTGTAGTTGCATTACCTTTACTATCATAAGTTGTATATGTTCTAGTTTCATAATGATAATTTTCACAAATAAATATTATTACTGGTGGAGAATTAAACATTTTTTTTAATTTATCTACTAGTTTAGAATCAGTTTTTTTATGTAATAAATATGAAAAAGTAGGAGAAAAAAATTGAAATATAATATATATTAAATAAACACAACATTCAAATATTAAAGTCAACATAAATTCAATTGTCATTGATTCATATGAATAATATCTGCCTCTTGTTTCATATGCATCAAATAAAAGTAATCCTAAAGTCCAAAGAATTATTTGAAATACCCAACAAGTTATTGATATCCATGACATTTCATTTTTTTCTTTTTGAGGAAGTGATAATGGCTGTTCATTTTGATTTTGAGTTTCAGGAGTGATATTATTTTCCATTATTTATTATATTTTTTAATTATAAATATGTATGAAATCAAAGAAAATTTATATTGCTTTCAATATATGTTTTTCTATGTGTTTATAATATTGTCATTATTTTATATTTCAATTTTAACTCATAATCTACCTAAAAAAAAAGATATTGATTATTTAATAAAAGTAATGGATTATTGGAAAAAAAAACCAATATGGAAAATTCGTACATTAAATGATTATTCAACTGAAGAACCAGAAGATATGGAAAAATATTCATTTGGAAAATGGCCAGGCTCTAATAAAGGATGTGATTGTACAAATGATTATCAAGACATTTTTTTCAAAGACTCTTGTTCTAAAGTTAATTTGACAAATGGTTGTAAAGATCTAAAAGAAGAAAAACCTAAAAATATTTATTATTATCTTTTTAAATATTATGTGACTTATTATGATTCGGATTATTTAACTTTATTATCTAGGGTAAATAATAATGACAAAAAATGTAAGAATGGTTTTAAGAAATGTGGGGCACTAGATACATCAGGTCATCCTTTTTGTGTTAAAGAAAAAGAAGAATGTGTAATAAATTATTTTTATTTTTCTCATGAAGATAATTTAATTTATATAAATGCTGGTTTTAGTGAGAAATTAATTGATTCTAATATTGCTGTTAATAATGTTTTCTTAGGTGATTTATATAAATGTATTGTAAATGAAAAATATTTATATGAGAATTATTTATTAATTAAAAACAATACTGATGAAATTAAAAAATGTGATAGTCAAAATACTTCAAGTATTTATGTAGTAATCCCTGAGTCAGGATTATCTAAAAATTATCTTTATAAGAGTAATGGAATATATGAAAATTTTAAAAGAATACCTGGTGAATCTGGTAGTATATATTATGTTAATTTGTATGCTATGCGCTATTTTGGTTTGAATAATTCAAACACAGAATATTATTATTTTGATGCTTTTATATTAAAACATTTAAAATTGATGCTTTTTTCAATTTTCATTTTTTTGAAAGTAGGAATTCAATTTGGATATTTTATATATATTCAAAAAACAACAGAATCAAAAAAAAATATAAAAGTTAATATTTATTGGTTCATAGTTTTTGTAATTTATTTTATTTTAATAGTCGGATTTAATAATTCTCTTTATAGAACAGCATATGTAATATCTTTTGAATCTGATTATAATAATTTTTACAGTAAAATGAAAGATCTTAAATTTTTTGATGAATTTTTGGCATTTCTTATTTTATTTGTTCATGCTTTTAAATGTATATATATTTATTTGGAAATAGATAAAAAAAAATATTCAGAATTTATTAATGAAGATAAATAACAATTTATGAAATTTTATAATATTATGAATTTAATTTTGATTTTTTAATTTTTTATATTAAATTATTTTTTTTCAGATTTTATTTTTTATTATTTTATATCCAATATTATTTTCTTTTTTATTAGTTTAATTAAAGTTGAATTAATTTATTTTATTTTTTAAATAAGAAAAATTGATTTAAATTAATTATTTAATTTTAAAAATTTTTAATTATTTTCATTTAAATAAATGTTAGTTTTTAATGATAATTATAAAGAAATTTTTCCAATTTTTAAAGAAACAGTTAATTCTGCAGATTTTGTTTCTTTTGATTGTGAAATGACAGGTGTATCTCTCGAAACTAAAACTGATGGAACGAAATATGATACTCAACAATTTAGATATATTAAACAAAAAGAAGTTGTTGAAAAATTTAATTTAATTCAAATTGGTTTTACTTTTTATAGTAAAAAAACAAAAGAAATTGAAAGTGAAAATAGTAAAAAAATAGAAAATTTTTATATTGAAAGAACATTTACATTTTATTTATTTAAAAATTCAAAATTAAAATTTTTAAATAATAATATTTTCTCTTCTGAAATGATGTGTAATCCTGCATCATTAAAGTTTTTAAATGAAAATGATTTTGATTTAAATATTCTAGTTTCAAAAGGAATGTCATATAATAAATTAGAATACAAAGATGAAATAAGTAAAGCTTTAAAAAATGAAAAATTTTTATTTAGTAATAATTCAATGTTTTTAAGTAAAGTTAATGAAAATAATATTATAGAAGCAATTATTAAAATAACTGAATTTTTATTAACAGATCATTCAGAAAATAAAAATAAAAAAAAAGATTCAATGATAGTAACTCTAAATTCAAAACAAACAATGTTATATTTATTAGGAATTAATCTTAAAAAATTATTATGTTTAAACAATTTCACAGTAAGTAAATATAATGAAAAGAAAAAAATAAAAGAAAATGAAGAAAATAAAAAAAAAAAAAAAAAAAAAAAAAAAGAAAAAAAAAAAAAAAAAAAACATAAAAAAAAAAAAGAAAAAAAAAAAAAAGAAGAAGAAGAAGAAAAAATCCAAATTCCTCCAAATTCACTAATAATAGAAAAAACAAAAAGAAATTTAATAAAAGAAGAATTTGAAACAAAATTTACTACATTTGACAATTTTAAACTAATAATAAAAAATGATCCAACATTAATATATCAATCTCGTTTTCAAATAAGTACCCAACCATCAAATGATATAATAGAATCATTAACAAATAATGAATTAGGTTTCTCACAATTCATTCAAATAATAATAAATAAAAAAATACCAATTATTGGTCATAATATTTATTTTGATATGATGTTTATTTATGATAAATTAATTGGTGATTTACCAGAAAATTTTTATTCTTTTAAAAAAAAAATACATAATTACTTTCCTAAAATTTATGATACAAAAGCAATTGGAATGTTATTAAAAAAATTTGAAAAAACAAAATTAGATGATTTATATAAAATATTAATGAAAAGAAATTATAATAATTATATTAATTTTTATGCAGATGTTATAAATGGTTTTTCAATTTATAATGATTTTGAAAATAATAAATTACATGATGCTGGATATGATTCAATTATTACAGGAAGATGTTTTGTTTTAATGTGTAAAGCATTTGAAAATAATTTTGAAACTGAAAATAAAAAACCTGTTATTCATGTTGTTGGTAATAAAAATATTGCAGAAGAAAAAGCAATTGAAGTTAAATTTGGTTTTGTTAATTTAAATGTTTTTAATAATTATATAAATATTTCTCTTATGAGTATTGTTGATTCTGATTATGCTAAAATTAATTGGGATACTGATTTTGAAAGTGAAGATATTTTTTTAGAAAATGAAAATAAGTTAATTAATGAAACTTTTATTTCTGTTTTCCATGTTAAGTTTAATGAAAAAAATTTTGATCATATTATCAATATTTATGAAATTGCTAGAATTTTTGAAAATGATGATTTTAATATTACTGTTGTTAAAACTAATTATTTTTCTGCTTTTGTTGAATTTGATACTGATAATTATGAAAAAGATAAAGATGATATTTTAAAAGTTATTGAGGAAATTAAAGAAAAAAATAATGATAAAATTATTAGTATTACTTATGGAAAAGATTTTTATAAAGATAATTTAAAAGAAATAGATTTTAATTTTTAAGTAATAAAAAATTTTTTTAATTTAAATTTTGAAAAATAAAAATTAAAAATAATTTTATATTCAAATAACCTATTAAAAATGAAAAGTTAATTTAAACTTCAAAAAGTAAAATAAAATACATTCACACTACAACATTTTACAATGAATAAACCTTATTTTTTTAACTTTTTTCTTTGGCTTTGAATACATTGTTTAATTTGATTAATTCCTTTACTAGAAATAACTTTATTATGAATTTTAACTTTTTGATTAGAATTATTTTTTATTTTTAAATTAGTACCAAAATGATAATCAGTTTTTAAAATAAAATCATTAAAATTACTCATACAATTTTTCCCAGTTGACATTATACTAGAAAAAGTACCTTTACTATTACTAAAACTATTTCTATTAATATTTCTTGATAAATTTTTTTTAATTTTCCTATTTTCATTACTTTCAACTTGTTTAATTGCTTTAATTAAATTTTGATTATTTCTTTCTGTAATACATCTTAATCTTTGTTTTTTTCCAGAATATAACATTGAATTAATTGTATTATGAATTGAATTCATTGATAATTTTACTTTATTATTATTTTTATCATTTCTATAAGTATAAATTCCTAAATCAGAAAATAATGGATTACTTATTATTAAATTACGTGATCTTTTTTTATTATATGGTACTTTTGTTTTTGAAAATGAAACTTTTGAATATGATTTTTTTGAATTTCCTCTATCTGAAAATGCTTTTTCTTTAAATTGATTTAAATTTGTTCCTGTTTTCGTATGATTGTGAATTGGTATTATTTTATTGAAATTTTGATTATAAATAAAAAATAAATTTTTTCCTAATCCATTTGGTTTAATACAATCTGGACTTGAGGCTTTGAAATTTTTTGATATTTTTTCTTTTATTATAATATTATTATTATTTTCTTTTTTATTTAATGTATAATTATTACTATTAATATTTTTTTTAATTGGTATTTTTTTTAATGTTAAATCATTTATAATTTTAATCATTGAAGATTCCAAAGAAGAAATATTAGTATTATTTATACTTGGAACATTAATTGTTAGATTTGATAAAGAATTATTATTTGAAATTAATTTTCTAATTTTAGGAGTAAATAAAGTAAATAAAGGAAAATGTTGTTTTTCTTCTTTTGGAATATCATCTTTATAATTATTATTATAAAAAATTTGTGCTTTCCTTTCACTATATGCTTGTATCATATCATTTAAATTTAATTCACTAAAAATTGGTTTACAAAAAAACATTAAATAATTTTTATAATATGTTACAAAATTTGGAATTCTTAAAATACTTTCTTCTTCTGTATAAAATCTTTTTAGAAATTCTTCATTATAATTAAATAAAATTTTTTCTTTAAAAACAGCGAGATCATGACAATATTTTGATTGGATTACATTTTCTAATAAAATCATATCATGATCATGTGGTAAAGTATTATATTTTGAAAATAAAATTGTATTTATTATCTTATTATAAAATTTCTTTCCATTGATATTATCTTCTTGATTTTTTATTAAACCACTTAATGTTGATCTATTTGTTTCTGATGATGATTTATTCTTATTTTTTGATAAATTATGAAGTTTTTTATTATAAACATTAATATTTGTTGGTATAATATTTTTCATATTTTAATTTTTTGTTTTATTGAATAAATCTATAAATTTTAATTAATTAAAATTTAATATTTATTATTATATAATAAATTAATTAAATAAAATATGGGAAATATAATTGAATGTATGGCTATAAATTGTAAAATGAATGATAAAGAAAATATGTTTGATTCAGATGATGAAAATGAAAAAAAAAAAATTACTGAATTAGATGATGATGAAGATCATTATTTAGAACTACAAGATAATTTGGAAGAATATAGTAGACATTATGAAGAAAATTCAGTAGTTATGACTGAGGGTTCAAATAATGATTAATTATTTTTAAAATGTTGAAATTTTATTTTTTTTTTGTATTAGAAAGTTTTTATTTAAAGAAAAATTATTTTTTTTGTATATAAATATAATATAATATATTTTTTTTAAATTTTTTTTATAATTATTAAATAAATCAATCGAGATATAAATAAATATTAATAAAAACTAAAAAATTAAAATCTTTATTTCCTTTTTTTGTACCCCAAAAATATTATAAATTTTATTTTCAAAAAAAAGAAAAATTATAATTATTATTTATATTTACCCATTATTTATATTTTTTAATCATATTTATTATCTAAAACACATTTATATAATTTTCCTTCAAAACTTTTAATTTCATTTTCAACTTCATCTAATTCATTAATTTTCAAATTTATTTCAAAAGGAACTCTATTAGTATATATTTTTCTAACAGAATTTTTAACATTAAAATTTTGAAGTCTAATTTGAGTATTTTTAATACTATTATAAAGTTGAGATGGAGTATAATTTGCTTTTAAAGATAAAGGAGTTTGATTATTTTTATTAAATAATTGACTAATTTTATTAAATTCATTTTCTGTTAATTTTGGATTTAATTTTATTTTTTCATAATAAAGTTCTATTTTATTAGGAGGATTTAAAATATTATTTATATTAATAATACTTTCTCCTATTGCAGTACTTTTTTTTCGGGTTTTTAAAAAAGATAATTTTCTATTTGAAAAATTTAAAATTGATTTTCTTCTATTTTTTATAAAATTTTCTCTATCTTCTTTATTATTTATTGATGATATATTTTTAATTGGTTTTTTTTGTATTTCTTGATTTTTTGAAGGAATACAATTTAATTTACTTGTTATAATAGGAGAAAAATTTCCTATTGTTGAAGATTTATTTAATTTAGCAATTTTATTTCCATAATTTTCATCATCAAAATTCTTATTTTGTTTTAATATTTTTAAAGTTTGATTTGTTTTAATTATATATTTCATTAAATTATGTATTTCATCACCTATTTCCTTATTATTATTATTATTATTATTACTATTATTATTATTATTATTATTTTCACTATTATTATTACTATCACTATTATTATTATCTGTTTTATTCAAATTTAATTGTTGTTCTTCATTTGTTTCCTTTTTTTCT
>Ga0256407_10008114_pt1 | contig 15536 bp, 11 predicted proteins | sample RumenRJG_04DNA_FD_193489 | JGI IMG/M metagenome (GOLD analysis project Ga0256407, IMG submission 193489) | Bovine rumen microbial communities from Lethbridge, Alberta, Canada - RJG_04 | ecosystem: Host-associated > Mammals > Digestive system > Stomach > Rumen | place: Canada: Alberta...
GGTCGCTCTTAGAACGAGAGCCCAGCGAGGAGTAGTCGGGTATAATACCAGCACGCGAAGAAATCATCTCCACAAAATCATGATGACCTTTCACACAGTCATAGCCTACCATCGCTGCACCAGTTTTTTGTAGTGACTCCACAGCTGCCGCCTCATTGGTCACCCCACTCACCTTGTAGATTGTTTGATACTGATTCATAGAACCTATTTGTAATGAGGGTGTAAAAGTACTCATTTTTGTTGAATCAACCAATTATCCTGCCGTTTTTTAGGTTTATTTAGTGGCAAGAAAGACAAAGATACGGTCATTCTCATATGAACAAAAAAAATTCATGCCCTTGTGTAATAAATCAAAGAACAACACGTTATATAGATGTAAGAAACAACATTATTATAAATATAATTATGTAAGCCTATGCAGTATTTTACTCAAGAAGACTTAAAACCGTCTGAAAAGACACTTCAATTGATTCGGCAAGTTGCCTATTCCTACCAGTTGCTGCGAAACGGTAACCAAAAGGACTATTGCCTGAATTAAAAAGAATGACACACATGAAAACACTTGTATCTCCCTCTCTGCTTGCGGCCAATTTCCTAGACCTGCGTCACGATATTGAAATGATCAACAACAGCGAGGCCGACTGGCTGCATTTAGACGTGATGGACGGCGTATTTGTTCCCAACATCTCGTTTGGATTCCCCGTTTTAGAGGCAGTAAGCAAATTATGCACAAAACCTCTAGACGTTCATTTCATGATTGTTCATCCTGAGCAGTATATCCAGCAGACTGCCAAGTTGGGAGCCATGATGATGAACGTACATTATGAAGCCTGCACCCATCTGCATCGCACGATTCAGGAGATTCACGCAGCAGGCATGAAGGCTGGCGTGACACTGAACCCCTCAACACCAGTGTGCGTGCTCGAGGACATCATCAAGGATGTCGACATGGTGCTGCTTATGAGTGTGAACCCAGGCTTTGGCGGACAGAAATTCATCGAGAACACGCTTCCGAAGGTAAGACGTCTTCGCCAACTGATTGAAGAATCAGGTTCGCATGCGCTGATTGAAGTTGACGGTGGTGTACAACACGAAACGGCCCCCAGACTAGTGGAGGCCGGTGTCGATGTACTTGTCAGCGGCAGTTACGTCTTCAAAGCCGAAGACCCCTTTGCTATCATTCACGAACTGAAGGGATTGAAAAAAGAATAAGACAAGGAAGACTCACCGTTATTCCATAGTCAGTCCCACCTGATACTCTCTGGCCATGCGCCGCATGTTCAGAAGGGCATAACGCATGCGCCCCAGAGCAGTGTTGATGCTCACATTCGTTATCTGCGCAATTTCCTTGAATGAGAGTTGCTGATAGTAGCGCATGTAAACCACCTCACGCTGACATGAAGGCAGCAGGTTCATCATCTTTTTCACATCGGCAAGCACCTGATCGTTGACATATTGATTCTCAATATTCGAGTCGAGCAGGTCTTTGGGATGAATGGTGGTCAAATCGTTGTCCTCACCCATCTCTACGATGTGGTCGTTGCGTTGCTCGCGATAAGTATCCATGATGATATTATGGGCAATTCTCAACAACCACGCTGAGAATTTTCCCGAATTGGTATACCGGCCCTCATGCAGCTTGGAGATAACCTTCAAGAATGTCTCCTGGAAAATATCGTCGGCCTTATCACGGTCATGAACGATACAAAGAATATAGGCATAGATTTTCGATTGGTTGCGGCTAAGCAACACATCGAATGCCCTATTGTTACCATTGACATATGACAATGCCAGCGCTTCGTCTGACATCTCATTGAGATTCTTCATCTTCTTAACTATTTAAAATTTAGAAGTAGAATTCTGTATCAATAGGCATTCAATGTTTAAAATTAGTGCTGCAAAAATAAACATTTCCGTCGGTTTATGCAAATTTTTTATCATTTTTCATCAAAATCTTTTGGCATTTATCCAAAAATTAGTACTTTTGCAGAAGTTAGAGGTTGCTATACGCAATTAATAAGGGAACGGAGTGTGATTCTCCGACTGTCTCGCAGCTGTGAGTTCCTTTCTATCCTCTAAGCAATAAACCACTGTCGACAAGAAAACGGCGGGAAGGTGCTTGGAGGTGGAACAAAGTCAGAAGACCTGCCTCGATAGAACTAGCTGAAGCCTCTCGATGTAAGGGGTGCAGGCATACAAACGACAAATCAAGAAGAATGTACAGACGGCATGAATTGTGTCCGTCTTGAGGGAAAATATGTACTGTTTGCAACCGTACGTGTATTATTATATAAGTTTATTTAGTGAAGAGCGGTACCGGGAGGCACCGCTTCTTTTTTTTCGGACCAGCAGATTCTTTCACCAAAACCACTTAACGTTTCCATTCGCCCTGTTGAGAAACTCCAATATATTGAGGAAGCCGGTCGTTAGGTTTATCCATGTTTCTTACAGGGTTCATAAAAAATAGAGGTTGACGCAGGACGCTGTCAACCTCGAAAAAAATTGATTTTGTGAATTACAAAATCATCTATAAGATGCCGCAAATATATACTTTATTCATGTAAATTGCAAACCAGTACACTACAAATAAACATTTTTTAACAATTTTAACCCCTACAAAACAAAAAATCCCGTAAAATACACAAAAAAATATGGCACTTACAAATTTAATATGTAACTTTGCGAAAATTTTGATAACAAACTACATTTATTATGAAATACTTAAAAACTATCATCTTGCTACTCTTGTTCCCTACCCTCATCATGGCTTCAAACTGGGACACGCAGTACAAGCAAATTGAAAAAAGCATTCATGCTCCTGAATTTGCCGCCCGAACATTCCTTATCACCAAATATGGTGCAGGCCTGAAGAAGTCGGCAAAGCAAAACCAGACGGCTATCAACAAGGCCATTGCTGCTTGTTCTAAAGCCGGTGGCGGACGCGTAATTGTACCCGCAGGCACATGGAACACCGGTGCTATTACCTTATTAAGTAATGTGAATCTCGTCATTGAGAAAGACGCCACATTGCTTTTTGCCTTCGACACCAACCTCTATCCGCTGGTGCGTACGCGTTGGGAAGGACTGGACTGTTGGAATTACCAACCCTGCATCTATGCCTATCAGGCAAAGAACATCGGCATCACAGGTGAGGGCACCATCGACGGCAATGCCACACCTGAGACGTGGTGGGCCATGAGTGGTAAAAAGGGCTATCCAGAGAACCCGGCCATTCAGGAGAACCAAGGCAAGGGCAGCCGTGCCGCCCTGCTGAAGTATGCCGAGGACGGTGTGGATATGGATGAGCGACGCTTCGGCAAAGGCTACGGTCTCCGTCCGCAGCTGGTGAACCTGAATCAGTGCGAGAATATTATTATCGAGGGTGTCACCATGCTTCGCTCCCCATTCTGGGTGATGCATCCGCTGCTCTCGAAGAACATCACCGTTCGTAACGTGAAGGTGTGGAACGAAGGTCCCAATGGCGATGGCTGCGACCCAGAGTCGTGTGAGGATGTGCTCATCGAGGGTTGTACTTTTCACACAGGCGACGACTGCATCGCCATCAAGAGCGGACGTAATGCAGACGGCCGCGAGGGAGCAACCGGACGTTTCGTAGGTCGTCCGTCGAAGAATATCATTATCCGCAATTGCTCGATGGAAGACGGTCATGGCGGCGTAGTCATCGGCTCTGAAATCTCGGGCGGCTGCCAGAATGTGTTTGCCGAGAACTGTGTGATGGACTCGCCCAACCTGGAGCGTGTTCTACGTATCAAGACCAATCCTTGCCGTGGCGGCATTATTGAGAACATCAACTTCCGCAATGTCACCGTCGGCACCTGCCAGGAGGCTGTGCTCAAAATCAATACCGACTACGAGCCGAAGGAAGTGTGTTGTCGTGGATTCTACCCCATCGTACGCAATGTACACATGGACAACGTGACCTGCAAAAAGTCGAAATACGGAGTGATGATTGTGGGTTATGAGGCTGACTCGCTGGCCTATACAGTGAATAATATCTACGTGAACAACTGCCGCTTCGACGGAGTTTACGGCAAACCCGTCCATCAGGTGGGTAAGGCACAGGATGTCCACTTCAACGATCTCTTTATCAACGGACAGCTCATCTTGAGCGACATGCCTTACAAGCATTTCAGCGAGTGGCTGACCGCCTCGGAGATGCAGCGTGTGCCCGACCCTACCCTGCTCGACTTCTCGAAGAAACCGAAGTGGAGCTATGTGATGGGCATTGAGATGGAAGGCATGCTCGACACCTATCTTACTTATGGTAATCCGAGCATTCTGAACTACCTCAAGCAGTATCCTGCCAAGATGATCGACGACATGGGTAGTGTGACTGGCTATCAGTATGCCGATTTCAACCTCGACAATGTTCGCACAGCCAAATTCATCTACCGCATGTATAACCTCGGCGAAGAGAAACGTCCCGGTGAACTGACCGCGTTGAACACTATCTTCAAACAACTGGAAAAACAACCCCGCACCAAGGACGGTGTGTGGTGGCACAAGGCTGTCTATGCCTATCAGGTGTGGCTCGACGGCATATTCATGGGACTGCCCTACTACACTCTTTCTGCCGCCCAGCTGAAAGGTGAGAAAAAGGCACAGAAATACTACAACGACGCCGTTGACCAGATTATCAAGACCGACCGCCGCACCTATGACGCCCAGACAGGTCTTTGGAAACACGCATGGGACGAGACCCACGAAATGTTCTGGGCTGATAAAGAGACTGGCCTGAGTCAGCACACTTGGGCCCGTGCATTAGGCTGGTACACCATGGCCATGGTTGAAGTGCTCGACGCCCTGCCACAAGACTACAGCCGCCGCGGAGAAGTGATTGCGCTGTTCCAGAAAGCCATGAGCTCGGTGGTGAAATACCAGGACAAGACCGGTGTATGGTATGACGTGCTGGATGTAAACGACTCTCGTAACTATCTGGAAGCCACTGCTTCCAGCATGTTTGCTTATTGCCTGCTCAAAGGAGCCCGCCTGGGTTATCTCGACGATAGTTTCCGCGAGGCCGGCATCAAAGCCTACAAAGGAATCATCAACCAGTTCATCAAACTGAACAACGATAAGACCATCAGCCTCACACGGTGCTGTTCGGTCAGCGGCCTTGGTCCTGGCATCAGCAAGAAGGTACTCAAGGCAGCTCCGAAGGTGAAAGAGAACACCAAGCGCGACGGTTCGTTTGAATACTACATCAGCGAACCCATCCGCGACAACGACGCCAAGGGTGTAGGCCCGTTCATATGGGCTTCGTTAGAGATGGAGCGCATGGGATTTACCACAAGTGACAAGTGATAAATGAAAAGCTTTTCAAAGTGACAAGTGACAAGTGACAAGTGAGAAGTGACAAGTATGATTACCTTTTCTAGCTAGAGCCACAGCCATGAGAGTAATCATACTTCTCATTTCTCACTCGTCACTTAAGATGAGATTGTTCTATTTAAACAAAATAAATAATGAAAAAACATTTACTTGCTATATTGGTTGCTCTGTTGAGCACCACCACAGTCTTCTCGCAAACCAATGCACCGGCTTTCCCCGGAGCTGAGGGACACGGACGCTACGTTACCGGCGGACGAGGAGGAAAGATTGTACATGTGACGAATCTCAACGACTCTGGCACGGGCTCGCTGCGTGCTGCCGTCAGCGGAAGCGAAAAGAAGATTGTCGTGTTTGATGTGGGTGGTGTGATTGCACTCAACTCAGACCTTAGCATTGGTGCCAACACAACGATTCTTGGCCAGACAGCTCCCTACCCTGGCATCACCTTACGCTATTATACAGTTTTACCAAATAAAGACAACATTGTCATTCGCTTTATCCGTTCAAGGCGCGGACAGGAAAAAGACGTGAACGACGGTGCCGATGCCATCTGGACACGTAATCATACAGGACAGATCATCGACCACTGCTCGTTCTCGTGGAGCATCGATGAGGTGGCTTCGTTTTACGACAACAACAATTTCACCATGCAGTGGTGCACGTTGGGCGAGAGTCTCAACAATGCCGGTCACGGTAAAGGGGCTCATGGCTATGGGGGCATCTGGGGCGGCAAACTGGCATCGTTCCACCACAACCTGATTGCACACGTCAACAATCGTTCGCCACGCTTCAACGGCGCACGCTACGATTGGACAGGTTATACCAGCAACAAGCTCTACAGCCAATACAACTGGCAGAATGCAGTACAGGCCGAGCATGTGGACTTCCGCAACTGCGTGGTCTACAACTGTGGCAACGGCTGCTATGGCGGACCTGGTGGCGGTTACATTAACATGGTGAACAACTATTATAAGACCGGACCTGCCGCTACGACCAGCCGTGTCACCACCGTGTCGATAGGTAACAGCACATCAGCCGATAAATATCCTATTTACTGGCACATGACCAGCCGCTATTACATCCATGGCAATCAGGTGAACAGCAATGCCAATTACGACTGGACAAACGTGTCGTACGATGGTGGCGTCTTCACCATCAATGGCGAGAAATACTGTCTGGACAAGAACCACTACTACGGTGAAGGCGTGACTTATGTAAAGAACAGCAATGGCGACGACTGCGTGAAAATCAAGCTCGACGAGCCAACATTCACTGGCGAGGTGACCACCCACACGGCCGCCACAGCATTCAACAAGGTGCTCAGCTATGCCGGCGCATCGCTCGATCGTGACGAAGTGGACGAGCGCTATGCAACAGAAGCCAAGAACGGAACGGCGACGTATAGCGGATCAGTAACGGGTAAAAAAGGACGCATTGACCTGGTTGCCGACGTCAACGGATATACCGAGGCCAACTTCCCCACCGGAAGTCGCCCCGAAGGATTCGACACCGACAACGACGGCATACCCGATGCATGGGAAACAGCCAACGGACTGAATCCCAACAATGCCAGCGATGGCAACACCTACACGCTCGACCCAAAGGGATTCTATACGAACATTGAGGTCTATGCCAACTCGCTGGTACAAGACATTATGCTCGACGGCAATGCCGATGCCACCGAGCATGTTGACGAGTATTATCCTGCCTACACCAAGGAAGACGGAACAAAGGTAGAGGCCATCAATGGCGGAGGCAGTGAAACGCCAACGGAAGGTAAAACCTACACCGTGTGGTTCAACGGATCGGACGAACAGTCAACACCCGACTATTTCAGTTTCGGAACTTCTGAGAACAAGCACAATTTTAATAGCAAGTTTACAGGTAGCTACGATGGTATGGAATTCACGAAGGGCCTGAAGATGGAAGGCACAACGCTCATCGAGTTTACCACCACATCGACAGCCACCATCGTTATCGTGCAGTCGACATGGAGTGAGCATACCATTAAGCTCGACGGAGTAGAGATAGAGCTCGCTACAGCTACTACGCCCGAAGGTTCTTCAGGTGTTCGTGTTTATACCATCGAGGGTATTGCTCCCGGCAATCATAAGATTCAGCGTGGCAGCGGTGAGAGTGGCGTATTCTATGTGAGAGTGGTTGAAGGCAGTTCAACAGCTATCACCAAACCCACTGCCAATGGCAGTATCATAGCTACCGAATACTACGATCTGCAGGGCCGTCGCATCGAGAATGCTACCCGTGGAGTCATCATCCGTGTAGACCGCATGGACAACGGTCAAAAGAAGGTGACGAAAATGGTGAGATAAGGATGCAGTACAATAATAGCTTTGAGGTCGCAAATTTGCGACCTCAAAGCATAACCAACCTAAGTGGTAGTTACAAGTAACGTAACTAGATATAACCGTTGTGACATGAGAAATGCACACATGCTTTTTGGCACATGTAAACATGCTATTTACGACTCGTAAATATGTCTTCTGTAATCGTAAAGTTGCCTTCTAGAATCGCAGAACAGCTTTCTAAAATCGAAAAGGAACCGGTTTTCAACAACAAGTTTGACACTTTGCTACTGTTTTTGCAAGAACTCTTCAGAGAAGATTCTGCTGTAGTCGCATGAGACACGCGACCTCCTAGGGTAAGACCATCAGATACCTTCACAACAACGAGATTTATAGAAGACCGACGGACAAAGAGAAGAGGTAGTTCACCTCTTTATATTTTTTAGTACTTTTTTATCTTATAATATATTGACTATTCAAAGATTTTCCGTAAATTTGCACCATAATCGATAATATTATTAACTAAAACTTAAAAATTATGAGAAAAACTTTACGCATGTTTTTAGTATGCTTCATGAGCTTGTTCTGCGGAACGATGATGGCTCAGGAAGTGACTATTGATTTCAACGAAAATTATGAGACGCTGTTCCCTGGAATGGGAACCTCTAATGGAAGTGGAGCAACTGATGGCGATTTTACATCTGACTTTACGACCACGGCTGTCGAAGGTATCACATTTACTGTTAGTGCTTCTGCTTCTGAAGCTCAGAATAAAAATCGTATTTGGGCATCAAATCCGAGACTTCGCATGTACGACGGGACTTTAACTATCAAGTCAGAGAAGGCTTTTTCTAAGATAGTGTTCACACTCTCAACCAACAATGCACTCATTGCAAAAGACAACAAACCGAGTTCTGGCACATTAACTGAGCCAACACAAAAAAGCAATTCTACTGTTACTTGGACTGGTGAAGAAACAACCGAATTGGTAATTACTATTGCCGGAAACTCTCAATTTAGTAAAGCTGTTGTTACACTTGGTAGCGGCACAACCGTTACCGTTCCAACCCCAAAGATTACTGGGACAACTCCGTTCACAGAGAGTACAGAGGTGTCGATTTCCGTTCCCGATGGCGGTTCTACCTATTACACTCTCGACGGCTCTACCCCTTCTAAGACAAACGGAACAGCCTATTCTGCTCCTTTCACCCTGACTGAGACCACAACCGTTAAAGCTATCTCTTACGACGAGGATGACAATGCAAGTAGTGTTGCTGAGATGACCTTCACAAAGGAGGAGATAAAAACTTTTACGCTGCCATATGAAGATGCTACCTTAAAAGAGTTTAGTAAAAATAATGTAAAGCTTCCAAGTGAACTTACATACATATGGTCTTATGACAGTAGATATTCTTGCATGAAAGCTTCTGCTTATAAGAATGGAGCATTTGCATCGGAAAGTTGGCTGGAATCTCCTATTATAGATTTGACATCTGCTGCCAATCCTGTTCTTACTTTTGAGCATGCAATTAATCAGTTCGAAAGCATAGAAAAAGCTAAAGAGGAAGCCACTGTATGGGTAAAAGAAGAAGGTGGTGAGTGGACAAAACTTGATGGTGTTTCTTATCCTGAGGAATTAAGCTGGACGTTTATATCATCTGGAGATATCAGTCTTGCTTCATACAAAGGAAAGAAGATACAAGTTGCATTCAAGTATATCAGCACAGAGGCAAAAGCCGGAACTTGGGAAGTTAAGGACTTTAAGGTAACTGACGGTGCACCAATTATCACATACACCGACAAAACTATTGCCGAGATTAATGATATGACAGAAGACACAGAGAATGTAAATCTGAAGTTCAACAATGCTCAAGTTGTGTATGTTGATGGCAATAATGCTTATGTCCGTGAAGGCGAAAAGGCTGTTATCCTTATGGATTTGGGAATCGCTCTGCAAGCAAACCAGATACTGAACGGTGCTGTTAAAGTTGATTATGACAACTATTATGGCATTCATGAAGTAAAGAAGATTGCCGATATTACAAATGCTGATGAACTAACTATCACTGATGGTGAGGCAGCAACTCCAACAGAAACAACCGTTGCCGAGCTGAATGAGCTAAAGCATATTTCTGACTATGTCGCAATTTCTGGAGTGAAGATTGTTGCTGATGGTAAGAATTATTTCGCCGTAGACGGTGACAACAGAATCCAGTTATATAAGGGCGTTGATGTTTCTGGTTATGCTGATAATGAAAAGACATACAACATAAAAGCACTCTTCAATGCTATCTATAAAGGCGCAGCAGAGATTCAACCTGTCGAGGTTACAGAAGCTGAAGGCGGTGACACTCCTGCAACTCCTGAGATGATCGCATTCACTGATGGTGATACAGCTGGCGATGGCGCAGTATTCTCTAAGGGTGACTTTAAGCTTACACAGGTTGATACAGAAGGCAAAACTGCTATAGATAGCAATAATGTTTATTTTGGTACAGCCGAAGATTATCAGAAATTCACACATCGTCTGAAGACTGGAGGAAAGTCTGGCAGCAAGAACTCTCTGACATTGACAATTCCTAGCGACGGTACACTGAATGTATATGTCCGTACTGGTAGTAACAGCGCAACAGACAGAAATCTTGTTCTCACGCAGAATAATGAGGAGCTATACAACAAGGTTGTGCAGGAGGCTGATGCCATTGAGGTTACATTCGAAGGAGAAGAAAAAGCAACTAAGATATACCCCGTTATCAGCGTTACTGTGAAAGCTGGTGAAGTGCTGGTCGGCTATCCCACTGGTTCACTGAATTTCTATGGCTTCGAGTTCATTGGTAGCTCTAGCGGTGTGAACAACATCGAGGTTGAGAAGGCCAAGAATAACATTCGTTACAACCTTGCTGGCCAGCGTGTTGACGAGAGCTACAAGGGTGTGGTGATTATGAATGGTAAGAAGTTCGTGGTGAAGTAAAGAACTTGCGAACCGACGTTCGAATATCTTCAGGGACAGGCTGCAAAGTCTGTCCCTGTTTTTATGGTAAACATTCAAGATACTACAAGCGTAGGCATTTCTAATTAATGCCTAATTGGGTTGCAATTAGACGATTAATTACACTCTAATTGATGCCTAATTGGCATGCAATTAATGCCTAATTGCAACGTAATTAATGCCTAATTGGGGTGTAATTGATGCCTAATTGAAAATTAGCCCGAATCTGACACAGAAAACTCGGACGAACTGAATCCTAACGACCGTTTGGGGATAATAGGTATTATTGTCTGAATCTATCGAATGCTTACCGACAAGTGTAGGCAGCACTGTAGTCCATGTCGTTCAAATGATTGTCGTAAGGCACAAAAAACCCCAGATGTCTTGACGACACCCGGGATTCTATCGAAACGCTGCTTTACAGTGCAAATACGCTTTTTGATTATGATTAAGCCTCTGCGGGAGCTTCTTCCTCAGCTACGGGAGCCTCAGCAACGGGAGCCTCTTCTACAACGGCAGGAGCGGCCTCCTCTTTGTTCTCCTCAGGAGCATTCTCAGCAACCACCTTCACAGGAACCTTCACCTCAACCTCTTTGTGGAAGTGAACAGTAGCCTCGTAGTCGCCAACGACCTTAGCATCGCGCATGGTGATGATCTTGCGGTCGATCTCAATGCCCTTCTTGGCGAGCTCGGCAGCAACGGTAGAAGCGTTCACTGAACCATAGAGCTGACCAGTGCTGCTCACCTTGGCTGCAATCTCGAGAGCAACACCCTCAAGAGCCTTGGCCTTGTCTTCAGCAGCGGCTTTCAGAGCGGCCAGCTTGTGAGCCTGCTGACGCAGATTCTCAGCGAGAACTTTCTTGGCAGATGGAGAGGCGATAACACCCTTTCCCTGGGGAATGAGGTAGTTACGTCCATAACCAGACTTAACGTTTACGATATCGTTCTTGTATCCCAGACCGATAACATCTTCTTTCAATATAATTTCCATTCTTGCGTCCTCCTTATTTTACTTCATCAAATCGGTTACGTAAGGCAGCAGCGCAATCTGGCGGGCACGCTTCACGGCCTGAGCCACGCGACGCTGATACTTCAGAGAAGTGCCTGTGATGCGGCGGGGAAGAATCTTACCCTGCTCGTTGAGGAACTTCTTCAGGAACTCAGGATCTTTGTAGTCGATATATTTGATACCGCTCTTCTTGAAACGGCAATACTTCTTCTTCTTTGTGTCGATAGAAGGAGCTGTCAAATAACGAATTTCACTCTGTTCTGCCATAGTTTAAGCCTCCTCTTTTTTACCAAGCTTTGCACGGCGCTTCTCAGCGTAAGCAACGGCATACTTGTCAAGTTTAACTGTCATGTAGCGAATCACTTTCTCATCGCGGCGGTAGCCGGTCTCGAGAGTCTTGATTACTGATGGCTCAGCCTTGAACTCTACCAGGCAGTAGAAACCTGTAGATTTCTTCTGAATAGCATAAGCCATCTTCTTCAGTCCCCAGGTCTCTTCATTCAGGATCTCTGCGCCATTTTTCTTCAGCAGATCAGTGAATTTAGCGACCGTTTCCTTCATCTGTTCATCAGACAAAACGGGAGTCAAAATGAAAACGGTTTCGTATTGATTCATACTGTTTGAAATTAATAAATGATTAATAATGTGCTAAAAAGCGGGTGCAAAGGTACAAATATTAATTGATATTTGATAATTGACAATTGGCAATTACCCTAATCTTTAACTGTTTTTAATACTTTTCTGAGTTTTTTGCGCTTTTCACGAGCACAATCACGCCAAAAACCATCATTATCAGCGGAATAGCCAACAGCCAATTGGCCGTCTGCATACCGGTCAGACCGAACATAATCAAGAGGATGGCACCGGTAAGAACCAGTGCCATTCCTATCTGTCGGATATGCTTTTCGAAAAAGCTCTTCATCACTTTTCTGAACTCATCGACCGATTAGTCAACCTCCGGCGTGATGAGCTTATAGCCTTTACCGTGGATGTTGATGATCTCAATCTGCTCGTCGTCCTTCAAGTGCTTGCGCAACTTAGTGATATAGACGTCCATCGAGCGGGCATTGAAATAGTTATCGTCAATCCAGATGGTCTTCAGGGCAAAGTCGCGCTGCAGAATCTCGTTGGCATGGCTGCACAACAAGGCCAGCAGCTCGTTCTCCTTGGTGGTGAGCTTGGTCTGCTTCTCACCGATGGTGAGCAGCTGCTTCTGGGTGTCGAAGGTGAAGCGGCCAATCTGGTAGACGCTGCTCTCCTTGTTTTTCTTTCCACGTACGCGGCGCAGGATGGCCTCAATACGGAATACCAGCTCTTCCATCGAGAATGGCTTGGTGATATAGTCGTCGGCGCCAATCTTGAATCCCTCAAGGATATCCTCCTTCAACGTCTTGGCTGTCAAGAAGATAATAGGAATCTCTGCATTGGCTTGGCGAATCTCCTGAGCCAGTGTGAAGCCGTCTTTCTTGGGCATCATCACGTCGAGCACACAGATATCGAACTTGTTCTTGAGGAAAGCCTTATAGCCTGCCTCACCGTCAGGACAAAGCTCAGCAACAAAGCCTTTTGCCTGCAAATACTCACGGAGCAACATGCCGAGGTTCTCGTCGTCCTCGCACAACAGAATTTTCAATTTGTCTTCCATCGTCAATCTTATTTTAAATTGTTAGTAATTAATTTATTATCAACTCTTGATCACTGGCAGTTTGACAGTGAATTTTGTTCCTTTTCCATAATCGCTCTCCACCTTGATTTCGCCATCGTGCAAGTCGATGATTTTCTTCACATAGGCTAGGCCCAGTCCGAATCCCTTGGTGTCGTGGCGGTTGCCGGTGTGCACCCGATAGAACTTGTCGAAAATCTTCTTCACGTTTTCCTTCTTGATGCCCATGCCGGTGTCGCGGATGGAGAAGAAGAGATGCTCGTCATCGTTCCACGTCTTGATATAAATGTCGAGCGGCTTATCGGGCTTCCGATACTTCACGGCATTGTCCATCAGATTGGTGATGGCATTCTGGAAATGCACCTCGTCAACATAGAGTGCCGAGTCGATGGCCTCGATTTCGGTATATATCTTGCCGCCGGTATGCTCCACGCGCAGCGAGAATGTGCTGGCAATGCTCTCGAGCATCTCGTTCAGGTCGAGCTCTTTTTTCTTGAAGACGGCTTTCTTACGGTCGAACATTGACATCTGCAACACTTTCTCCACTAGGAATCGCAGGCGTTTCGACTCGTCGTTGATGACCGAGCCCAGGTGATTCATCATCGCGGGACTCTTCGTCACGCTCTCATCGTTGAGCATCTGGGCAGCCAGCGAAATGCTGGCGATGGGCGTCTTCAGCTCATGCGTCATGTTGTTGATAAAGTCATTCTTAATCTCCGACAGCTTTTTCTGTCTGAACACCAATATCAGCGTAATGACGAAGGTGATGAGCAGCACCAGCGTGAAGATAACGCTCGGTATCATGAAACGTATTCCTGAGAAGATATAGCTGTTCATGTCGGGGAAATGTATTTTCACAATGCCCATCTTCGACGCCTGGTCGTTGGGGAACAGCACCTGCTGATACATATACTTCTCGCCTTTGTCGGAGTAGTCGGGACAGCGATACACCTCCCGCCCATCCTGCGTGCTTACCGTGAAATGATAGGGGATGTCTATGCCGCGGCTCGACAGCTCCACCTTTAAGTCGGAATCGAGCAACTTGAAGTTAATACGCTCTTTCAGAGGCTTTTCCGAGGCTGTATAAAGTATCATGTAAATCACCTCATCAAGCAAAGCCTTCTGATAGATATAGCGATTCTTCACCGCCTCCTGCATCGACTTCGAAGCCTCGGTAATGGTGTTCTTGTCGCTATGCAGAATCATCGCCTTGGGAATAGACGAAGGCTTGGTGGTGATGGTCTTCAGCTCAAACGAAGAATAGATGGTGCCATCTTTGCCAGCCACGGCAAACTGATGGGCATGCTGAATGGTGCCGTTCAGGTCGCTGCTCACCGAGTCTTGCTTGAAAGCCCGGCGCTCGGTCTCGTTGACGTCTTTCTCCAGATAACGGCGTGTCTCGTTCAGTTCCAGGTTGCGCGAAACCCGGTTGAGCGCACTCTTCACGCTCTCGTCGAACATTTCTTTCTTCATCTGAACCATCTCCTCGATGTATTTCAGCTGAAGGAAGAGCAAGCCCAGAAACGAGAAGCCCATCACCGTTGCTATGATCCATATCGTTGTTTTCTTCATTTTCTTCTGAATCTTTTCCGCTTGCAAAGATAATAGAAAATGAAATATGTAAGAATAATATTGTTAATTCTTTTCGTTAATTTTAATGTAATTAACTATGATATACAAATATAATTGATATTTATCAAATAAAAGAAATCCATACTCATACTGATTAGCTCGCCAGAGATACTGTTTAGCTTGCCAGAGTTGCCGATTAACTCTCTAGAGATGCCGTTTAGCTCGCCAGAGTTGCCGTTTAGCTTGCCAGAGTTGCCGATTAGATCGCTAGAGTTGCCGTTTAGCTCGACAGAGATGCCATACAGCACTGAGAAATCCTAATGCCCTTTGCATTGAAGCTTCCCTAGGGGTGTAGTCATCGGCCACAGGCAGGTCGATAACCCTCAAATCAGGCTTGAATAGTTACATTTTGGTAGAAAATGTTTGCAATATTGGAAAAAACTTCGTACATTTGTACTTTATTAATATATAATTATTAAAAAGAACATCATCTTGATATTCAGAAATTTAAATAATCATTGAAAAAATGAAAAAGATCAATGCTTTGGTTGGGGTGTTCGCACTCTTTACCACAATCGGCTGTTTGACGGCTTGCGGGTTGGACATACCCAAAGAAAAACTGACATCGTTCGAGACGATTACCGTTAA
>Ga0256407_10008115_pt1 | contig 15534 bp, 9 predicted proteins | sample RumenRJG_04DNA_FD_193489 | JGI IMG/M metagenome (GOLD analysis project Ga0256407, IMG submission 193489) | Bovine rumen microbial communities from Lethbridge, Alberta, Canada - RJG_04 | ecosystem: Host-associated > Mammals > Digestive system > Stomach > Rumen | place: Canada: Alberta | collected...
TGTAGAACTGATTCTGAAAATATGATATTTGTCCGAAATAATGGTTTTATTGTCAATAGGCGCATATTCCAAAGCCAAGGTGTGGAGCTTTCCCGAAGGTGAAAAATAAATGTTGCCATCTTGCGAAAAATATTTCTCTAACGGTTTCCAAATATTAACATAAATCTCCGTGTTTTTGTACGGGTCGGTATAATATGAGTCCGTTAAAATTTCGAGTTTCGGCTCTGAAAAATCTTTTTTTAAGACCAAGGCTCCGAAATTTTTAGCGGTGAAGAAAAACTCTATTGCAACGTCGTTTTCTTCAAGCGCATTTTTTACCTGCTGATAATCAACTTTTATGTAATTGATAATGTCGCCGTATTGTTTTGAGGCTTTAACGATTTGTGTTTCATAATCTTGCGCAAGATTGATAAGCGAGTCTGAGTATCTTTTGTTGTTTGTAATGTCGGTTGAGGAGAGTTTTTGACGCAAATCTTTCAGTTTTGCAAACATATTTTTTAGTTTAGAGTCTCCGGAGTTCAAAATTATGTCCGTTAATTGCAATTCCGAGGACAAAAGAAGACCTTTGGAAATCAAAAGCGAATTGTAACTTTCTTTTATAGCATTTTCGTTTTGTATTGCTAATGCTATCGTTAAAAGATTGTCAAAAACGATGCTGTAAAAATCCCAATATTTTTCTTTTTCCTTTATTGTCATAAACGAAAATTTACTTTTCAGCTCCCCCGTATAAACCGTATACGCATCGTAAAAATATCTGAACGCATTTTCAAAATCGAGTTTCTGATAATAGACCGATGCTATTTCGTTTTGAATGTTAGCCAAAAAGAGTTTGCCACAGTTTGTGTTTAGGGCATAGGTGTAGGCTTGGTTATAATAATCCAAAGCTTTGTCGGTTTCGCTGAGATTTTTTAATGCGTTGCCCTCCGTGATAAGTGTACGGGCATATTTAACGGTATTTTTTCCTGTTGTGGTCTCCAAAATCGGAAGTGCTTTTTCGCTGTAATTTATGACCTCGTTGTAATTTTTAAGCCTTAGACATATTTCCGCTAATTCGGTCAAAACGTTGGCAGAAACATAATTCAACGAATCAACTATTTTGGAATATTTGTACGCTTTTATAACGGAGGATTTTGCATTTTGCAGGTCGTCTGATAAGAGATACGTGTGTGAGATGTCCAAAAGTGTGTTGATATATTTTTCATCGGTTTGTCCGTAAAGTCCGAGATAAATTTCTGAAGCTTGTTTTAGACATTCCAAAGATTTTTCAAAGTTTGCAACATTAGCGTATTTTATTCCGAGGCTTTTAAGATGAGCCGCATATTGAGGCGTTGCGGTGTTGGAATTATTGTCAAAGAATTTCATCATCTTGTTGTCGTATTCAAAAGCCTCTTTATCCATTTTCAGTTGAGAATATGCTGACGAAAGCGATGAAACGGACAGATAATAATATTCTGAATTTTTTTTGCCGTTATTTTCAAAATAGTTTTCTGCCTTTTTGCCGTGTTCTATGGCGTTGCTAAAATCTGTGAGTGAACAATATACCGATGACAAATAAGCGTCAGCGGTTGCCGTTTCTAAAGAATTTTCGCCGTAAATCATTCCGCATTGATAACGGTATTGCTTAAAATATTCCGTTGCGGTGTTCAAATCACCGATTTTGAAATATATTTGAGCAATGTCAAAAACGCATTTTGCATAATCGTCGTTGTAAGAGCCGTATGTTTTTTGATATTCTTGGGTCGCTAAAACTAAATATTCAAGCGATTTTTGATAATTGGCTTCGTTGAAATATCCTACACCGAGATTTCTTAATGCCTGAACGTATTTGGGAGAGTCTTTTTGGTTGTTGTTTTTGGCGAGTAAAACATATTTTTCGGTGTACTCCATTGTTTTTTTTATGTCGGAGTTCCCGTAGCAGACTTGTGAAATGTCATAAACGCATTGAATATATTCTTCGGAGTTTTCACCGTAAAGTTTTTCTAAAAGTCTGCTTGCTTGGGTTAAATATTCAAAAGCTTTGGGATAATTTTCTTTGTTGTAATATAGATAGCCGAGGTTTTGAGTTATTTGAGCCTCGGCTTGAGAGTCTTTTCCGGCAACATTTTCTATTAAAGGAAGTGACATTAAAAAATATTTTATGACATTTTCGTCGTCGGATTTTTTACCGTATGCCTCGGCTAAATTCATATAACATTTAAAAGCGAAATCGGATTTTTCCTGTTTACATTCTCTCATAATGGAATCGGCTTTAAGACAGACTTTTAGCGAATTTTCTAAATCCGATAATGCGAGATACGAATCGCTTTCTAAGACAAGAATTTTGGCGTAATCAAAACTTCGTCCTTGGTTTTGAATTTCTAATTGAGAAAGAAATTTCTCAAAATACATAATTGATTTTTGATAATCGCCTGCTTGAAAGCAAGAATCTCCTGCTAAATAATAGTTTTGCGCTTTTGTAATGGTTGCAACTATTATAAGTAATATGATTATGGTTGTTTTTTTCATAATATTTTCTTATTTTTAATTTCGGTAAAGGTAAGAAAAAATCTTTAGCAAAAAAAATAAAAAAAATATGTAAATTTGCAGCATAAACCCAAACGAAAAAAAAATGACGAAACTTTTAAAAATTATAGTTCCTATTTTCACAATGTTTTGTGCTTGTCAAAACAGCTTTCAAAAAGAGATAGATGCTTTAACTATTAATTTTTCTTCTCCTGCCAAGATGTGGGAAGAAACCTTGCCGCTTGGAAACGGCAGACTCGGCGCAATGCCCGACGGAGGAATCACAAAAGAAACTCTCGTTTTGAATGAAGAAACGATGTGGTCTGGCTCTGAGTGGGACGTTTCGAATCCTAAAGCGAAAGACTGGTTGCCCAAAATCCGAAAAAAACTTATTGAGGGCGACAATATAGCTGCTGAAAAACTTATGAAAGAGCATTTTACGTGTCTTGACGGCGGAAGTACAAATCCGAAATACGGTTGTTATCAAACGCTCGGAAAATTTCAAATAGACTTTTCTGAAATGTTTTCCGATACTTCGTTTTCTGATTATAAACGTTTTCTTAATTTGAACGATGCTGTCGCAAATACTTCTTTTTCATTCAATTATAACGGTAAAAAAGCAAAATTCAGACGTGAATATTTTGTTTCGATTCCGCAGAATGTCATTGTTATAAAACTTGAAACCGAAAACGCACCTTTGAAATTTTCGTTTGATTTTTTAAGGGACGAGCGTGTGGAATTTATCAAAAACGATTCTGCCTCGGTTATGAAAGGTATGCTTGATAGCGGCGACGAACAAAAAGAAGGCGTAAAATTTATTGCCGTTGCAAAAGTTATCAAACAGACGGAAAATCAAGCAATTATTTTAATAAGTGCCGGTACGGATTACGAAAAAGTCTTTAAGGGCGAGGTGCATAACGATTTTGCAACAATTCGTAACAATGTGGAATCTATAATAAACGTTTCACCTAAAGATTATTCAATTTTAAAAGAAAATCATCTAACGCAATACAAAAAATATTTCGACAGAGTTTCTGTTGAAATGGGCAAAACCGATATTAACGGTAAAATTAAGGCTGTTGATTCAGCGGCTTTGTATCTTCAGTTCGGACGTTATCTTTTGATTTCTTCAAGTGTTAATTCTGTTTTGCCGCCAAATCTTCAGGGCATTTGGGCTGACGCTATTCATACGGCTTGGAACGGTGATTATCATTTGAATATCAATGTTCAGATGAATCATTGGCCTATGGAGCCGGGCAATCTTTCTGACCTTTCGGAGCCGATAACAAAATACGTGGAATCGCTTGTTGAATCCGGTGAAAAAACTTCACGGGATTTTTACGGTACAAATGGTTGGGCAGGACACGTTTTGGCTAATGCGTGGCGTTTTACTGCGCCGAGCGAAGACCCGTCTTGGGGAGCAACTTTTACAGGAGGCGCATGGCTTGCGCTTCAACTTTGGGAACATTATCTTTTTACAAAGGACGAAAACTATTTAAAACGTGTTTATCCTATTTTGAAGGGTGCGGCGGAGTTTTTAAGAGAGAATTTAATTGAATATAACGGCTGTTTGGTAACAGGTCCGAGTACCTCGCCCGAAAACGCATTTTTGAAAGACGGTCAGAGATGTTGTGTTTGTTTGGGTCCGACGATGGACACGCAGATTTGTTTGGAGATTTTTTCAGCTGTGGAACAGGCCTCGGAAATTCTTAAAACCGATGCTGATTATTCAGCACTTTTGAAAGAGACAGCCTCAAGACTTCCTAAGATGAAAATTTCACCTAATGGTTATCTTCAGGAATGGCTTGAGGATTATCAGGAAACTGAAATTCATCACCGTCATGTAAGTCATCTTTTCGGACTTTATCCGGGAACTACGATTAATACGCCCGAACTTTATCAGGCAGCAAAACAGACGCTTAACCGCCGCGGTGATGAAGGAACGGGATGGTCAAGAGCTTGGAAAATCAATTTTTGGGCACGTTTAGGAGATGGAAACCATGCTTACAAACTTTTCAAAAATCTTATGAACCCGGTCATAACAACGAAATGTGCGCCGGATGAATGGGGCAATACCGTTAATTATTCGGGTTCAGGAGCGGGAACTTTCAAAAATATGTTCTGTTCGCATCCGCCTTTTCAGATTGACGGTAATTTTGGCGGCAGTGCGGGTTTGATGGAAATGTTGTTGCAAAGCCACGAAGTAAAAGCGGACGGAACAAGAATTATAAAAATTCTTCCTGCAATTCCTGATGTTTGGGAAAGCGGTCATTTTAAAGGACTTAAAGCTCGTGGAGGAATTTCAGTGGAATGTTCTTGGGAAAATGGGAAAATCACGGATTTGAAAATCGACAATCCGTTAAACGAAAAAATTGAAGTTATAAAATGCAAGTAAATTTGTTGCACACAGCCGACTGGCATTTGGGTAAAGACCTTTATAACTACGGGCGGCAAAGGGAATTTGAAGATTTTTTCTTGAAGTTGAAAATATCTTTACGGGAAAATAATATTGATATTTTAATAGTCTCCGGTGATGTCTTTGATACGGCTTCACCGGGAAATTTTGTTGCCGGAACTTATTACGGACTTATTAGTGATTTGCATAACGAATTCCCTGATTTAGAGATAATTATAACGGGCGGTAATCATGATTTGCCCTCGTATCTGAATGCGCCGAAAGAGATTCTGAAAAGTTTTAAAGTCCGTGTTGTAGGCTGTGTGCCCAGATTAGAGGATGGCAGCATAGATTTTGATTCTATGGTTTTGGAGGTTTTAGACAATGGGGGAGAAGTCAAAGCCGTGGTTTGTGCTGTTCCTTTTTTAAGGCGGGGCGATTTTTCTAGCGATATGACTGTCGGCAAAATTTATTCTCAGGTTGTAGAAAGGGCGTTGATAAGAGCACAAGGAAAGGACGTGCCTATAATTGCAACTGGTCATCTTACGACCTCTAATGCCGTTTATTCAACATCTTCGGGCGGACAGACGGGCGGTCTTGACAGTATAGATTCCAACGAATTTCCTCAAGGTATTTCGTATCTTGCATTAGGACATATTCACAAACCACAACCCGTTGACAGGAAAAAATATATAAGATATTCGGGTTCGCCTATACCGTTTTCTTTCGCCGAAAAGGATTACAAACATTCATTGACGGTTGTTGAATTTTCGGGAAAGGAAATCAGCGAAATCCGATTGGAAAGTCTTCCGCCTTTGATTCCGCTTTTAACTGTTCCTGAAACGCCTCAAAATCTTGCCGGAGTAAAAAAAGCTCTACTTGATTTGCCCGATGACAAGGAAATGTATTTGGAGGTTAATTTGCTTTATGAATTTGTTAATCCTGACAACAAAGCCGTTTTAATTGAAATTTTAAAAGACAAAAAAGCAAAATTCTGTACTTTTAAAAATAATTATCAAAACGGCGAAAACTCTCAAAACCTGCTCCGTACTTTTAGTGCTGAGGAGTTCAAAAATGCCGATCCGCTAAAAATCATGAAAGAGATTTTTTTGTCCAAACAAAAAACAGAAATGCCGGACAAATATGCTGAAATGTTAGCGCAAATTATTGAAGAAATCAACTAAAAAACACTTGAAGCGATGAAAATTCTTAAAATCATAATACAAAATCTTGCAACGATAGAGAATGCTGAAATTGATTTTAGCAGCGAACCTTTGAAAAATTCACCGCTGTTTTTGATTTGTGGCGATACGGGCGCGGGCAAAAGTACGATAACCGACGCCGTTTGTCTTTCGCTTTACGGTCTTACTCCGAGGTTTGACAGCACCACGCAAGAGACTATTTACTTGGAAAATTCCACGATTAACAAGACTTCTGACTCTAGGCATATTATGCGGCACGGTACTTCAAAGGCTTTGGCGGCAACTGTTTTTGAGGCTCAGGGAAAAATTTATAAAGCCGAATGGGAAGTCCATAGAGCCGGTCAGAAGTTTTCAGGTACGCTTCAACCAGCTAAAAATACGCTTTACGTTATAAAATCCTCTCAAGAAGAGGTTATAACAGATAAGCAAAAAGAGTTTTCTTCGGAAATTGAAAAACTTACCGGGCTGAATTTTGACCGTTTCATACGTTGCGTTATGCTCGCTCAAAATCAGTTTTCAAAATTTCTTTTTGCCGCAGCTGACAAAAAGTCAGAAATTCTTCAAATGCTGACAGATACGAATATTTACGAGAAAATTTCCCTTAAAATTTATGAAAAATACAAAAATTGCAAAACCGAAATCGAATTTAAGGACAACTCTTTGAAAGAAATTCAACTGCTTTCGGATGATGAAATTTTAAAACTCTCTGACGAAAAAAAGAATTGTGTTTCTTTGTCAGAAAAGCTTAAAAATCAAATCCAAACTGTTCAAAACAAGATTAATTGGAAAAAAACTTTTATCGAACTTGATAAAACATTAAAGCAAAAAACTTTAGAAAAAGAAAAAGCGGAAACCGTTCAAAAACAATCTTCTTCGGAGCGGCTTTTGGAAAAACAATTGGAGGTTTCGTCGCGGGATTTTTTACCCGTAAAAAACAAATTGTCTGAGGTAAAAAACGAAAAAAAACTTTTTGAAAACGAATTTCAAGAACTTCAATCGCAGTTTGTAAAGTGTTTTAGTGCTTATAATTCGTTGAAGGGGGAGAAAAACGCTTTGGAAAATACTCTTAACGCTTTGGAAATCAAATATTCGGAGTATTCAAAAAACAAAACTCTTTATGATAATATCCAAGCCGTGGACTCGCTTTTTGATAATTTTAGCGGTGTTAATCTGAAAATTAACAACGAACTCTCAAAAATTTCTCAAACCGAAAACAAAATTCTAAGTTCTGAAAAAGAATTAGAAAAACTCTCGTCTGATTTTTCCTTGTTAGAAAAAGAAAAAGCAAATTTGAAAGAAAATTTGGATAAAATAACTTCAGAGATTTCTAAAGTCAATTTAAAAGAAATTACTGATGAGGAAATCAAATTGGACGAGAAAATCAAATACGTTTTGGCTGCGGAAAAGATTTTCAACGATTATGAAAACAATTTTCAGAATCTGAAAAATATCGAAACGCAACTCAAAGAAAATAAACTCGTTATCGAAAAAAATAAGGATATTCTGAAAGGTTTTTATTCTCTTCGTGATAAAACGAAAATCGAATTTGAAACCTTAAAATCACTTTTTGAGGCTCAGCAGTTGATGGCTAACAAAAATGTCGAGCAATTGCGCAAGACTCTGAAAGCAGGGCAGAAATGTCCCGTTTGTGGCAGTACGGAGCATCCTTTTGCCTCTTACACCGACGAAATTATTCAAACTCAACTCAATGACATCAAAAACCGCCGTGATGAAAAGGAAAGAGAATTGATAAATTCAGAAAATAAAATTGCTGCCAAAAACGCTGAAAACTCCTCTTTGGACCTTTCTATCAAAAAACTCGAACCAGAGGTCGAACCTTACAAAGAGAAAATCTTAGCTCTAAATCTTCGACTGAAAAAAGCCGTTGATTTTTTTAGTAAATCGGAAAACTTGCAACTCAATTCTCCTGAAGAGTTAAAAGAAAAAATTCCCGCTTTTAAAAGCGTTTTTGAGGAGCGTAAACTTCAAATCACGACCATAAGAAGACATTTTGATTCGCTTTCTTTGAAAGAAAAAACCGCAAGAGAAAACTTTGAAAAAGCAAATCAAAAGGTTGAAAATCTTAAAAATCAAAAACAACAATTGGAAAATTCTATTTCCGTCTTAAAAAATTCATTAAACGAGTTTTTGAATTTTAAACAAAACCTTCTTCTTGAGCGTCAGGATATTTTAAACAAACTGAATGTCTATTTCCCGAAAGAAAAAAGCATGGCTTTAATTGAGGAAAATTCTTCTGATTTCAAACAAAAGGTTGATGATAGTTATAAGATTTTTAAAGGTTTAGAAAATAGTATCGAAGAAAAGAAACCTCTTTTGGCAGATTATTCAAGAATTTTCTCTCAGTCAGAAAAGATTGAACTTTTGCGCAACAGTTTCAAAGACGTTGAAATATCTTCTCAAAAAACTCTTGATGTGGATTATTCTATTTTGCCGCAAAAAATTACTGAATTGGAAGTCAAACAAAAAAACTTGTCTTCTTATCAAAAAGAAGTCTCTGACAAGGAAAACGCTTTGAATGAGGAGTTCAACCTCTTGATTCAAAAGACAAATGCCGAAAATCCTGATTGGAATCTTACTTTGGAATCGGCTTTGAAACTTTTGGAATATTCTTCGGAATACCGAGAAAGACTATCTCAAAAACTTTCTGAAATTGATAATTCTGTTTTAACGGCTGTTCAATCCGTGAGCGATGCCCGTGAAAATCTGGAAAACCATTTAAAGAAACCTTTTTCTACTGAAGAAGATTTAACACGGTTAGAAAATAACTATGAAACACTCAAAAAACAAGATGAGGAGTTTTTTAATCAGCTTTCCAAAATTGCCGTAAAAATTGAAACTGATAAAATTTCCCGTAAAAAATATCAACAAATCCTAAGCGAAAAAGAAGAACTTAACAAGTTTTTGGAGGATTGGTCTGTCTTAAATCAGGCTTTTGGATCTTTCGACGGCAAAAAACTCAGAGTTTATGCACAAAACTATACTCTGCAAATACTTTTGAAAAACGCTAATTACAATCTTAACAAACTGACTGATAAATATGTTTTGACTTGTCAAAACGATTCGCTTGCTATTATAGTACACGATCTTGAAATGGGAGTGGAGCGTCCGACTTCAACACTCTCTGGCGGAGAAAGTTTTATGGTTTCGCTTTGCCTTGCCCTTGGTCTTTCCGACATGATGCAAAATGGTATTCAATCTCAAATACTTTTTATTGACGAAGGTTTCGGAACTCTTGACGAAAATTCCTTAAACCATGTTATCACCATGTTGGAAAAACTCAAAAATCAAGGACGGCAAGTCGGTATAATATCGCACGTAAAAGAACTTCAAGAACGTATTCCCGCTAAAATACGGGTTCAAAAAACTACGGGCGACAACACTAAAAGTACTGTTGAAATCTCTTTCAATTAGTACAACTCGTGTGTTAAGCAGTGCAGACCGCCTCTGCCCCAAACAATATTTACAGCCGAAACGCCTATAACATTACGCGTTGGGAAAACAGATGAAAGTATATTCAAGGCTTTGGCATCGTTGATGTCCTGATAAATAGGAACTAACACCGATTTTTCCGTTATCAAAAAGTTTGCATAACTTGCAGGCAGACGGTTGCCGCGGTAATAGACAGGTTCGGGCATCGGTATTTTAACAATATTCAGAGGTTTGCCGTCTTCGAGTTTGGCATCTTTTAAGCGGCTGATATTCTCCTGAAGTGCAAAATAGTTGATGTCGTTCTTGTTTTCTTCGTCGCAGATTATTACTGTATCACGGTTTACAAAACGGCAAAAATCATCAACGTGTCCGTGCGTGTCGTCGCCCGCAATGCCGCAGCCGAGCCAAATAACGTTTGTTATGCCGAAATACTCGTTGAAAACATTTTCATAATCCTGTTTTGAAAAACCTTCGTTTCTTACTTGTACGTTTTTGTCCATCAAACATTCTTCCGTACAAAGCAACGTTCCTGAACCGTTTACGTCAATTGCTCCGCCTTCTAAGGTTACTCGTTTACCGTTATAAACAGGCATCACTGTTTCCCTTTCCATAAACTCAGCTACAACCTCCGGTACTTTGTCATCTTTGGGATATGCGTGATAATTTGCCCATGCGTTGAAATTAAAGTTCAAATATACTATCTTGCCCGTTTCGTTTTCATAAACAGGAATAGGTCCGCTGTCCCTCATCCAAACTCTGTATGCCTGATATTCAATATATTTAATATTTGCCGTCTGAGCACAAGCATCAAGCAAAAGATGATAAACAATATGCGCATGTTTTGCATCTTTTACAATTACTACACAAGTCTCAGAAAAGGATATGCGTTTTATAAATTCAACAAATTCATATTGAACAGCGGTAAGTTTCGGTGAAAAATCTTCCTTGTCGCTATATGGAAACATTATCAAAACGGCTTGATGTTTTTCAAACTCAGCCGGTAAACGGTATTTTGTCATTTTTATTATTTTTTCTTCATTATTATTCGGTGCGAATTTAAACTATTTTTTTTTTTAGCGAAAAGATTAATTGGTTTTATCTTTAATCTTTTGAGCTAAATCCATGAAGTATTTTGAAGTCATAGAGTTATCGTCCAAAACCGAGGGCGTACCGTTGTCCCCGTTCTCGCATACGGACTGAACTAAAGGAATTTGCGCCAAAAGGTCAAGACCGTATTTCTCGGCTACCTTTTTGTTGCCTTCTTTGCCGAAAATGTAATACTTGTTTTGCGGCAATTCTTTGGGCGTAAACCATGCCATATTTTCAACGATTCCCAAAATAGGAACGTCAATCTTATCGTTTCTAAACATATTAATACCTTTTACAACATCGGCTATCGCTACTTGCTGCGGTGTTGAAACGATTATCGCTCCTTTTAATTTCAAGGTCTGAACAACGGTCAGATGTATGTCGCTCGTGCCGGGAGGAAGGTCGAAAAGTAAATAATCCAATTCTCCCCAGTCTCCGTCGTTGATTATCTGGTTCAAAAAGTTTGAAGCCATAGGTCCTCTCCAAATTGCAGGATTTTCAGGGTCAAGGAAAAATCCCATTGAAAGAACTTTTACACCGTATTTTTCAGCGGGAATTATCAAATCTTTGTCGCCTACCTTTTTGGAAAGCGGCTGATAATCCTCAAGGCCAAACATTTTCGGCATTGACGGTCCGAAAACATCAGCATCTATCAATCCTACCGAAAAACCTAATTTCGCAAGACCTATTGCAAGATTTGCCGTTATTGTTGATTTTCCTACGCCGCCTTTGCCTGAGGCTACGGCTATTATATTTTTAACTTTTGACAGAGGAATTTCCTTTTCTTCTTGAGAATGAGGAATTTCGACTTCGTTGATAAAAATTTCAACGGGAATTTCCGCACTTATGTCTGCCTCGATTACCTGATGAACGGCTTTTTTGAGCGAACTCAAAAGGGGTTTGGTGGCATGAGTGATTTTCAAATGCACACTTATTCCATCTTGTTTTACCTCAACATCTTCTACAAGACCGGAGGTTACTATATCTTTTTGATTTTGAGGATTGGTTATCAATTTTAATGCGTTGATAACATCCTCTTTCGTAATATTTTTACTCATTTGCTTATTTTTTTTCTACTGAATGTACGAATCTTTAAATCCTAACATGTACAAAACACCGTCAATTCCGATTGAAGAAATCGACTGTTTGGCGTTTTCCTTTACTTTTGGTTTGGCATGATATGCTATGCCAAGACCTGCAATGTTGAGCATCGGCAAATCGTTAGCACCGTCGCCGACGGCTATAACCTGTTGCAAATCAAGATGCTCTAATTGTGCGATTAGTTTTAGGAGTTCGGCTTTGCGTTTTCCGTCCACTATGTCGCCGACATAATTTCCCGTTAGTTTACCGTCTTTGATTTCAAGCTCGTTGGCGTAAACAAAATCAATATCGAATTTTTGTTTTAAGTAATTGCCGAAATACGTGAAACCGCCCGAAAGTATTGCAATTTTATAGCCGTATTGTTTTAATATTTTCAGCGTTCTTGCCACGCCTTCCGTGATAGGAAGATTTTCAGCGATGTCTTTCATAACGCTTTCGTCAAGACCTTTTAAAAGCGAAACCCTGCGTTTGAAACTTTCACAAAAATCTATTTCGCCTCTCATTGCCGATTCTGTTATGGCTTTAACCTCGTCGCCGACACCGGCACGTATTGCGAGTTCGTCAATAACTTCGGTCTGAATAAGAGTAGAGTCCATGTCAAAACATATAAGACGACGGTTTCTGCGGTAAAGGTTGTCTTCCTGAAACGAAATGTCATAACCCATTTCCTGCGAAATCCTCATAAATTCGCCGTGAAGGAAAGGACGGTCTTTGGGCGTGCCTCTGACTGACATTTCAACGCAAGCACGTGTTTGTCCGTGTTTTTCCATGTCTGCGTTGAGCGGAATACGTCCCGTAAGACGCGTTATGGCATCAATGTTAAGACCTTGTTCTGCCAAAACCCTTGAAACCTCGGCAATTAATCCCGCTGAAATCTTTCTACCTAAAAGCGTTACGATATAGCGGTTTTTGCCTTGAAGCGATACCCAACGGTTGTATTCCTCAATCGAAATAGGTGAAAAACGTATTTGAACCCCGAGTTCACACGACTTGAAAAGCATTTCTTTCAAGATGTTACCAGAGTTTTTTTGCTCGGCGATAAACATTATCCCAAGCGAAAGGGAATTGTGAATATCTGCCTGACCTATATCAAGTATGGTTGCGTTGTATTTTGCTATAATGGCTGATAAACAAGATGTTAAACCGGGTTTGTCTTCTCCGGTTATAGATGCCATTATTATTTCTTGTTCGTCAAATGTTTCCATGTAAGTTGTTTAATCTAAAAAAAAATTTTTGCAAATTTATTATTTTTTTTTGGGAACTTATAATTAAAAAGTATAAAAAAAAAGGAGATTGTCTAAAAAGGCTTATTGGAACGCAGGCGGCTCGCCTGCAAGTACTTGTAAAGCAGACGAGCCGTCTGCAATCCACTTTTTAGACAACCTCTTTTAATTTTTTTTATGATAAAAACCTATCCTTCGAAATAATATCTTGACTCATTAATAACGATGTATTTATTTTCGTATATGATAGCAGAATTTTCTATGTAGTCCATTAAAATGTCATTATAAAGTACTTTTCCGTCAGGAAATATAGCGATCATGTTGTTTACTATTCCAAACGGGTAAGTGTTGAATTCATAAATCCAGCTTTTAGCCTCATCATAAGTAATTATATCATCACCATCCCAATTGTATATACCATATAAATTCTTCACACCATTTTCATAAACTTCATAAATATTTGTATTGGGAATCCTATATTAATTTTTATTGATAAATAACGGAGTTTTCCACCAAAAAATTGTGAATCTTTTTAATATACAAAAAAAAACAGCCGCAAAACACATTGCGGCTGTTCTTTTTTTTATGACTCTTTTTTCTTTGAGTTCGGACTTACGTTGATAAACGCTTCGTTTATAAGATTACTAAATTGAGAAACTTCCGTTTCTGTGTTTAGTACCGCGAAAGCCTCTATGGAATCTCTGAGGTTTGTAAAGTCCTTTATGGCGGTAATTCTTGCCTCTTTACGTTTACCTTTTATTCCCGAGCGGTAATTATCTCTTAAGAGAATGTTTTCACGGTATTCTTTTGTTAAATCCGCTAATTTTGTAAGCTGGGTTTTAAGGTTCAACACCGTAACAGCATTTGTATCAGAGTTTAATTCCGATACAAGGGAATCGTAGTTTACGAACTTTTTAACTATTCCGTCTTGAGGAATATAACCGTAAAAGGCGATAACAGACTGAAATTTTTTAGCGGCTTCTTGTTCTTTTCCGCTCAAACACAACGTATTGTAATCTACCGTCATTTTTATTTTGCGGAATATTTCGTCCGCCTGACGTCCGATTTCGTTGATTTTTTCAGTGTATGCCGATGCCGGCAAAACCATTCGCAAATCGTGAAACTTTTTCGCCGAATTGCTTAATTGTGAAACTAATTTAGTAAAAGCAGCATTTTTTAACGAGCCGGAGGCTTTTACAACTCGTTGCAAAAATTCATCCGTTTGTTTGTTGGTGAAACTTGCAATTTTTTTACGAACAATTATCGTTCTCATTTTCTTAAAAATTTAAAAAGTTGTTTGAAAAAATATAAATTTGTTTAATTATTGTGCTGCAAAGTTAAAAGCATTATTTTAATTATGCAAATTATTCTTGATTTATTTTTAATAATATGTTGATATTTTTATATTTTTAGCGGTAAAATGTATTACAATTTTATGATAAAATCCTTAAATTGTAATATTGTAATGAAGTTTTTGTTTTAATTGTTAAATAACGTTAAGGAAATGATTTTCTTAGAGTGAGAAAAAAATAATATGACTCCGAATAATAATTTTAGCAGAGTGATGAAATAATAATATGACTCCGAATGATAATTTTAGCAGAGTGATGAAATAATAATATGACCCCGAATGATAATTTCAGCAGAGTGATGAAATAATAATATGACCCCGAATGATAATTTTATCCAAAGGAGAAAATAATAATATGACCCCGAATAATAATTTTATCCAAAGGAGAAAATAATAATATGACTCCGAATGATAATTTTATCCAAAGGAGAAAATAATAATATGACCCCGAATGATAATTTTATCCAAAGGAGAAAATAATAATATGACCCCGAATGATAATTTTAGCAGAGTGATGAATTATAATATTGAAATCAAGTTTAAAAAAAAGTCAGAGAAAAAAGAGATTGTCTAAAAAGTGGATTGCAGACGGCTCGTCTGCTTTACAAGTACTTGCAGGCGAGCCGCCTGCGTTCCAATAAGCCTTTTTAGACAATCTCTTATTAAAAAAAGGATTGTATTTTTATTAGTTATTCTCTTCCGGATAGTTTTGTTCCGTTGATTACAATGTATCCTTCGTATGTGAAAATATCGTTTTCTGTCAAATTTGCTAATTCATCGTCATATATTATTTTGTGATCAGGGAAAATAAATATAGGCGTATTATTAATACGACCAAACGGAAGTGTTTTGTATTTTCCTACTATTGTATTATACCATTCTACTTCGTCTACTTGTTCGTCTTTGTCCCAATCGTATGCTCCATATACGTAGTCGGAAGTACCACCCCTATACTGGTAAATATTTACATTATCATCTATTTTCTCATAGTTAGTGATAAAATTTTTACCAGAAAGATCCGCTAAGTCACCTGTCTTGAAAGGTTTGTAATCTTCTATATCAAATACTGCAGTTACCTTATATAGATATGTTCCATCGTAGAAGCCTTGCATTCCATTTTTCGAGGTAATTATACCGTCTTTGTATTCGTATGTAGCTTCTACTTCTGAAAGGTAGGGATTTGTGTATGAGAATTTTTCTGATGTAATGGTAATTTTCTCT
>Ga0256407_10008119_pt1 | contig 15529 bp, 14 predicted proteins | sample RumenRJG_04DNA_FD_193489 | JGI IMG/M metagenome (GOLD analysis project Ga0256407, IMG submission 193489) | Bovine rumen microbial communities from Lethbridge, Alberta, Canada - RJG_04 | ecosystem: Host-associated > Mammals > Digestive system > Stomach > Rumen | place: Canada: Alberta...
TGGGGAGCCGGTGCAAACCCCTCCCCAGTGACAGAAATATAAATAAAGCTGTGACAGGATAATCGAGTAATCCTGTGACAGCTCATGAGGTTAATAACATAAATAGCAAATCACCTATTTGATGTTGGAGGAATAGGTATTAATTAGATAATAGTGGGGGTATTTTCGTGAAAAAGAATGCTTTAAAAGACGGTTTATCGAAAGCCAAGGACAAGGTTGTAAAAGCTGGAACAACTTTAGGGGAAAATGTAAAGAAAACAATAAGCGATATAACAAATCAGCCAATTATAGTTGATGGGCACACAGTATTAAGGTTTAAAGGAAATAAAGTATTAGTGCTGATACCTGATGGGTATGAGGCGGTCGAAGATAAAAAAGTAATTGCGGCACTTAAAGATATTTATGGATTAAAGCAAAGAATTGAAGATGTCCATACTCTTTCGGCTGGTAATTCTGTAGATATTGTTACATTCTTTTATCCGGAGAAGAATCATGCAATGGACTTTAATAATCTCCAAGGAGTAATAGATGGAATTCATGAGTGCTTGGCTGATCATCAGGGTCTTATTGAAGCTAAATCTGGAAAGACTAAGAGAGGTTATGATTACATATATAGTATTGTAAAGAGTGTAGGCCATGGGGAAGAACTTCCAACTGGCATTCAATACTTTTTACGAATGAACATTGGAATAGAAGACAAAATAATTGAGATCTACGGTTCATTTGAGGAGCAGGGAACGACCGGTTTAAGGGAAAGCATTGCATCATGCATGGCAAGTCAGGCGGGTATTTATGAAATGGGTGGCGATAATTGGTCACAAGATCCGTACGATCCGAATTACAAGAAGGGTATATGCAAGAATTTGGCGGAAAAAGAGGGCTTAGATGGTTTGTTTCCATATAATCCGTTATCACAGGCCCGGGAGTTTTTGCTTGCGGTAATAAATGATGAGCTTGTAATAGAAAAAGAAGAATCTGAAGAAGATAAAGAGTCTCAATCTGATGAAGAAAAGGACTTTTCTGTAGCAGATCTCTTTGTTGACGAGTGTAGGCGATATACGTCAGTGGTTGAAATTGAAAAGGGCGTTTCTAATCAAAAGGACGATTCTGATAATGTTGAAGTAAATGATGACGAAATCGACCCTGACAAAGAGGAATATGACCAGAAACAACAGGCTCAGCGTCAAGAAAAAGTTGAACTATTGAGGAAGTATGCTTTTGAGATCGGTGCAGGTCAAGGGTTCTATGTTAAAGGTTTTATTCCTGAGAAAGCGGAAGAGAATGCAATAAAGACTTTTGCAAACGGGGTCGACAAAGAATCGATTATAGGTTTATATGACACGAGCATGGGTGGTAGTGGAAAGAGTGGATACCTTTTTACAGATACAAAAGTCTATTACCTGCAGACAATGGATAAGCCTAAGAAAATGTGGTACGACGACATTAAATCAGTTGAAGTGACGAGTTTAAGGGATAATGATTATGAAAACTCTATAGTATTCAACATGTACGACGAGGACCGGATAGAGTGGAAAGATCGTTTATTAAATAAGACACCGTTGGCTAGATTCTTTACCGAAATGATAGAACTGGTAAACGATTATCCTTCACAAAATAACTCCTCTGTTTCAGCTGAAAAATCGAGAAATTACGGTGCTATTGCAGGCGGTATTGAAGTGGCAGCTTATCAGCAGGTGAATAAATCATTTGATGAGGAAAGGTTTCACGCTGAGCAGGGACATGGGTTTGCTGCAGAACGGGCAAATGATTTATATGACCGGCTTACAGGACATAAAGCCAAAATAGTCGGCGATGATAATATTAAAAACGGCCCCGACCGTATGGTTGATGGAGTGCAAATTCAATCCAAGTATTATCAGACCGGTAGGGATTGTATAAATGCGTGTTTTGATACCGAAGGAAACTTCAGATACATGGTAGATGGAAAACCAATGCAGATAGAGGTTCCGTCGAACAAATTTGATTATGCTGTTCGCATAATGGAACAAAAGATTAAAGACGGGAAAATTCCAGGAGTTACAGATCCAAACGATGCAAAGAATATAGTACGAAAGGGCCACTTTACTTACGAGCAGGCAAGGAATATTGCAAAAGCAGGCAACGTTGATTCTCTTAAATATGATGCTGCAAATGGCGCAATAATTTCTCTTTCAGCCTTTGGGGTAACAGCGACAATTACTCTTGCAACAAGCCTGTGGAGAGGAGAGGATTTTAATAAATCAATGGAACTGGCCACATATTCCGGGCTAAAAGTCGGTGGAACAGCATTTATTACTACTGTTATAGCGGGACAGTTATCTAAGGCGGGTTTGAATAGTGCATTGGTGAGTAGTTCTGAGGCGGTAGTTGATATTATGGGATTTAAGGCGTCAGCGGTCCTTGCTAATGCTTTTAGGCATGGATCCAGTATTCACGGAGCCGCGGCTGCAAAGAGCGCAGCAAAGATCTTAAGGGGAAGTGTTATATCGGCAGGTGTTACTGTGGTAGTTTTGTCTTCGGTTGATATTGCAAATATCTTCCGTGGAAGAATCTCAGGAAAGCAGTTATTCAAGAATTTGACTAACACAGCCACGACTGTAGCAGGTGGTACCGGAGGATGGCTGGGTGGCGCGGCAATTGGTTCTGCAATTTTACCCGGCGCGGGAACAGTAGTTGGAGGTCTTATTGGATCAGTGGCAGCAGGAGCGGCTGCCGGAAAAGCGACAAATTTTATTCTAGATTCATTTATTGAAGATGATGCTGATGAGATGGTACGTATAATACAGAACGTGTTTGAGGGGTTGGCTGTTGAGTATATTCTGTCGCAGAAAGAAGCCGAAAAATCAATTGATAAGCTTAAAGAGAGCCTAGACGGGAAGACATTGAAAAGCATGTTTGCAAGTGAAGACAGAGATAAGTTTGCCAGAGATTTGCTTGTACCAATAATTGAAAACGAAACAAAGAAAAGAAGACATATTGAAGCTGTCAGTGATGACCAAATTACACAGAGCCTTCGAGATGTATTGGAGAGTATTTCCGATGCTACGGATTCCTCTGATGAAGATCTTGTGCTTGAATGATAATGGGAGGGGTTCAGATGGATAAGGCAATTCTGATCAATAAGCTTAAAGAGTATGCTCCTATAAAAGAGAATAAGCTGGTAGAAAGAACAGTTGATGTCAAGGACATGACAATATTAAGGCTAAGAGATAGTCTTATAGGAATAGGGAAAATACTTGAGGAAGATCTTGAAGCAAACGTATATGTTCTTAGCGTTAATGCCGGCGCAGCAGACATGAATAGTGCGGTTGTTGCAGTTCATCTCGAGGATGATAAACTATATTTTCTAGGATACGCAAAGGAAGGACTCATAAATCAGCATACGGCGGATAAGGCGTTAGAGAAGATTGCTAGTAAGGTCAATTAATGAAAAGCGTGCCAGTCGCCAAAAATGCTTAAGCCTTTCTAGTTGAAACACTTATAATGAGTACGCAGGAAGGAAGCTGGGCAATGAGAAAAAAGGAACCGAAAAAACACCATTATATCCCCCAGTTTATTATAAAACGATTTTGCGATGAAAACGGTAGCGCGCTCTACTATGATTTACATACAGGAAGCTTTTCAGACAAGCGCCGTATGAGATTTTTATGGTCAGAATTCTGTATCGCGATACAGTTAATAATCCGGAGAATCCCGTAAAGATAGAGGATGATCTTGCTAAAATCGAAGGAAGAGTATCAAAAATCTTCAGGAAGATGATTGAAGAAGATGATATTGTTCTTTCGACTAGCGAAGAAGAAGAGGTAAGGCTGTTTATTTCCATCATGGGGACAAGGGCTAAAAGCGCATTCGACGATTTCGGTGAGGATGCGCCGAAAGAAATAAAAGCCTTCTATGAACCATTCCTCAAAGGTGGTAACTTGATAGACTTCTGGAAACGCAACCTGGCTCTTTTGGCTAATTGTCGTTCATACAAGGATGTAGAGCGTAATTCCGACATTGATGAACCGGTAAAGTTTTTTATTGGACGGGATATGATAGGGCTGACGGGTATGTACCTTATGGTCGTGGAGAGGAGAGGTTCGGAAGATTTCATTTTGGGCGATAATTATCCTATAGTGGTTGAGGGCTCTTCAGATAATGGAATAAAGTTACCAATGTACTACATTTGTCCCCTTTCTCCCAGCAGGTGTTTAATGATGGTTTCCAGAGGAGTAGAACTGACAAAAATGACTGTCTCAGGGTTTAAGGAATCATTCTTTCAGCCGCCCAAACAAAAGCCTTACGGGAAATCTATGAGTATTCATGTTCAAAAGATTTATGAGGATAACGTAAAAAGATTTAACAAGATGATTTACGAGAACGCAGATGAAGGGGTTGTCTTTCAGAGAGAAGAATCACTGGGGCTATACAGTAAGTAGTTTCATGCATTGGAGGAGATAAAGTGAAGAATCAGTACGTAGGAGATGTGGGTGATTTCGGTAAGTATTCAATGCTTCGGTCATTTTCTGAGGCCGGTATAAGAATTGGTGTTAACTGGTATCTCACAGAGGATGACGGTTCCAATGATGGTAAGTATATAAGCTATTTAGAAGATGAGAAAATGCGATGGAGATGCCCGGTTGTCTTTGATGCAATGAAAGGTCTGGCAAATAAGAAGAATAAATCAGTCGTTGGCGTTCAAAAGAGCGGGATTCTCGGAGACGCACTTTTCTATGCGGAGATGCTTAATGCCGAGGGAACACCGGCCGAGCGCGAAAGCCAGAGAACCAAATGGTTTTCTGATAGCATGGACGCCCTGAAAGCAGCAGATTTGATTTTTATGGACCCCGACAACGGCTTAATGGAAAAAGGTGATGCCACGAAACTTGGGGCAGAAAAGTACATTTTTCCAGATGAAGTAGAAAAGTATTATAATGCCGGACATAATGTGGTTTATTATTGCCATAAGGGGCGCAGAAGCATCGGAGACTGGCAGGATTACAAGAGCGTAATGTTTAACCGTATTCCGACGTCAAAGCCTGCAATACTTACATTTCACAAGGGGACACAGAGATCTTTTATATTTGTGATTCATGAAAAGGACTTTAAGGAGTATCGAAGAATTATTGATGGATTTACGGACAAATGGCATCGATTATTTTCAGAGGAATACACAAATAAAGGAAATGCAGCTGGAGAAGCGATGGGGGCTGCATTCACATTTACCACCAGCCACGGGGCAAATATTACAATAGAAAATAGAGCCGATGGCCAGCTGCAGATAAAGAACAGTAGAAAACCTAACCTGACAGTAGTTATGACACCGGATATGGTTTATGGGCTACTAGGGTTATGAGATTTATTTAAGATAAATACAACTGACAATAGTGATTTGTGGGGAGATTATTGGACAGCACCGCGTGGCATAATATGGGTGAAACATATGGGACGCATCATTTTCAAGGAATAATCGGATGATGTGTGGTTTTACCTAAAGGAGCGGTGTGTATGACTATTTATGAATTTCAGGAGTTATATCCTACGAAGGAGTCGAAGGCGGAAGCAGCAAAGGGGTTGACTGATGCGGAGCTGGATTGTCTGATTGATTCAGCGCATAATGTACAGGCGAAGATTCTATACAGCCGGTTTAAGAAAAAGAATCAGTTGGTCCGGTACAGTGGTAAATACAATGAGATCGCAAGGAATGTGATACGATATTTTTTGCAATCCGGAAACGAGAATATTGTATTATCACCATTTTCGATTATTATGCTTTTGACGATCATTACTGATTCCGTGGCGGGAGATACGCAGCAGGAGATTCTGGATGTTTTGGGCGGAGACCTGAGCTTCGAAGACTATCGAAAGATGCTGAGAGAGTTTCAAAGTATGCTTACGGAGAGCACTTCCGAGGATAGAAACGGGCATTGTTATATACGCAGAGGGAATGTGGTTTTCTCTAATGCGGTTTGTGTTTTAAATGATATTTTGAAATCGATCAATCCGGACTATGAAGAACGGCTGGGTTGGTATCATGGCAGATTGTTCGGATCGGATAATCTTGTAGAAGACGTGAACTCCTGGGTTGATGAGCAGACCAAGGGGATGATTCCGCAGATGTTGGACGAACCGTTAAAGGATGTGATGGTTTGCCTGTTGAATGCGATTGCTTTTGAGGCGCAGTGGGAGGAACAGTACGACAAATATGATGTAAAATCAGGGAAATTTAATAATGCTGACGGATCTTTGAGCGAGGTAAAGATGCTTCATGGAACAGAAGGCAGATTTGTTAATAAAGTGGGATTCAAGGGCTTTATTAAACCATATAAAGATAGGAAGTATTCTTTTATGGCGTTGTTGCCGGACAGGAGAGGCCCGGAAGCACTTAAGAAGGTTTTGAAATCCGCAGATTTTACTGATCTTTTTATGACAGCAGGACATGGTATGATCCGTACTGTGATGCCAGAGTATAGTTATGACTATGACTGTGATCTGAGTAGTCTGTGTATGGATTTAGGGATGCAAACGGTGTTTTCGCCGGCAGCAGATTTCTCACCTATGTCTTCAGAGTGGCTGAAGCTGGAGCTGATTCTGCATAAAGCGCACATTGAGGTCGACAGGAACGGGACAAAAGCAGCAGCAGCTACTGCGGGGATTTTATATATTGGTTGTGGTGCTCCCAATGATGAGATAAAGGAAGTGCGGTTAGACAGGCCTTTTGTGTATGCGATTATGCATAATGAGACAGGACTCCCGGTGTTTGTAGGGGTTGTGAATAAGCTGTAGGGGGTGCGGTAATGAAGAAGAGGAAGGTTTTAAGGTATGCTTTTTATGCGGCCACTGTGGTTTGGTGCTTGGCGGATATGAGGAAGACGAAGAAGAATATTGAATTGCGAGTTCATCAGTTTTATAAAAAATAGTAATTAAGGGGGATGTGTTATGGAAGTAAAGGAGAAGAAGGCATTTTTGGAAACAATGATTTTCGTGGCTTCTATGGACGGAAATTTCGATGAGAGTGAAAGATCATTCTTTTTTGGAACGGGAGTTGAGCTTGGACTTTCATATGAAGAAACAAAGAGTGTTCTCAGCGAAATGGAAACTAATAAAAAAACTTTAGACGAGATATTGTCAGGAATCGAAAGCGATGAGGCAAAAGAATTGCTGTTGCATTCTTTGATTGAATTGTGTTATGCGGATGGCGAGTATTCCGGAGCGGAAAGAAACGGAATGAAGATCATATGCAATATTCTTAATGTTGATGAGTCGGTTCTTAAAGGAATTGAAAAGGATTGGCAGAAAATAGGCGCGAAGAATTCCTTGAGAAGAGGATTCGGTGCGGTGAAAAATGGTTTAGCTTTTGCCGGTAGAGTAGGGAAAGCAGGAACCAAAATTGTTGCTTCAGGAATATCGTATGGTTTGGGAGTGGCAGAATCGAAGCTTTATTCTGCAATGGAGAGTGCCAAACAGCTTCGAAAAGAGAACCAGGAATTAAGGGATGAGTTGCAGAAAACTACTATTTCAGAGGCTGCAAAGCAGAATATCATTCTTAAACTTAACTCAAAGGTTAATGCGCTTATGGCTGAGTTAAAGGCTGAAAAGGAAAGAAACGATCAGAATGAAGAGATAATCAGATTATTACAGGCGCAGTTAGAGGATCTGGAGGCAACGATAGAAGTTGCTGAGGCTGCAAAGACTGCATGAGGTGATTGTTATGGATAAAGACCTTACTATTCTGAAAAATGAACAGATAAAAACTGAAGATGCAGAGCAAGGGCTGAGGGAGTTGGAAAAGAGTAACGACGATCAAAGCAAGAGGCTAGCGGATCTCCAAAAAAGGATGGATGCGTTATATAAAAAAAACGGAAAGACAAAACTGGTTGAGGTTCCAAAGAAGGTAGCCTCGGAAGTAGAAACAAGGCAGCAGGAGCCTACGCTGATTTCATATGAAGATTTATATCAGGAGTCTCTTCAACTTCTTAAAGAAAGAGGCTTAGATGTTGATAGCATTGATTTTAATTCATTCCTGTCAGATACGGAGCTTGCTGATATTATTGAAGAATTAGATAAACCGTTACCGCGCAGTGATCGTTGGACAAAGAACGATTTTATAGTTGTTTTTATAGCTGCATTGGTTGGCAGCGTAACGGATTTTATTCTTGGGGATAGGAAGAATCCTTTTACGGGAAAAGGGTCGGAGTTTTCTAATAAGCTTAATGAGATCCATGAGACAAAATGGAAACATGAAAGTGGAGCGCCCATTGATTTTCAGGGAGAGGATAAAGGAATCAGTTTTGGTGGCGGATATCATCGTGAACTATCCAAAGGACATGATCTTCTTCGTTTTGTTGAGGGGATTAAAATGTTCAAGGAAGGAAAGTTTGAGGCTATTGGGTATGTCGACGGAGTTGCAAAGACTGTTTCTGTTGCAGTGAATCAAAATAATACTCCATATGAAGCATTAAAGCTAGGCGAAGCGATTGTCGAATATAGCCATCATATGTTGGCAGATTTATTCTCTAATAACAGCCTCCCATTTCCGGGATACTCTTTTTTAAGAGAATGTAATAATCGAGATATTAGAAAGTTCTCGGCAGACATGTATAAGAACGGGTTTAATTTAAAGAATGTTATAATACAGTCTGCTTCAACGATAGCCATAGAAATAATTATTCGCCTTTATTTCAGTATTGTTTCAGTGAAGAAATACAAAGATTCCGTTGAAATTGAGGAGGATTATTCTAACTGGGAAGCTGTAAAAGAATTTATTTCTCCGGCGAATAAAGATAAGTTAAATGAAATGCTGTTAGTGGCCCATACGATTGTTACGGCCTTTAATGTTGGGAAAATCGTAATTACGAAAGATGTGTCAACGATTAACGTTACGGAAATCATGTCGGTGGTTTCATACGGAATTAAGGTGTTAAAGGCCGTTGCCAAGAGGAATAATAAACATGCTGTATTGATATACCATGCATCTGAGGTTCGGGATAATTGGGAAAAGATTGGACAGGAACTTGGAATTGATGAAAGCCTTATTGAAGCAATGGATGAGCAGTTGATTATCGCTTAGAATAAGGCGGAGTCTTCCTCTCAGTTCTAGGGGCTTGGTGTGCGCAGAGAGGAATAAGGGTAACGAGTAGTCAGGCGACAGGCGCGAGCAGGAAGTGCATCCAAAAGACGACCGTTTCGCAGTCAAGGCAGGATCCACTGCCTACGCAGTCTTAGCATGCGAGGCAAGAGAGGCAATCCATTCGAATGCCCTCGCATGCTTAGACGGAGTTGGCAGTTAGCCTGCCGGCGAGGCTGTCGAACTGGTTGTCGTTGGATGGCACTCCTGGGAGCGCCGTACCTTATGTACACCCAGCAGCTGGAAGCGGCATATCTCTCCATCCGAGGGTATGTCATTAATGTACAGAGACAGGTGTATTATCAAAGGTGAAGGTTATAGAGATAATCGTGAAGTCGCAATTTGCGACTTCATAGGAAGGATGTTTTATGGCAAGTACGGAGAAAAAGACAGAGATTGTTCCGGCATCAATCCGGTTAAATGATATCGGGAATCTGATTTATACCATCAGGGGTAATCAAGTGATGCTGGATCATGACTTGGCGGCTTTGTATGGATATGAGGTTCGAGCATTGAATCAGCAGGTTAAGCGTAATATTGGACGGTTCCCTGATGATTTTATGTTTCAGCTAACTAAGGATGAGGTAGAAGCCGTGAAATCACAAATTGTGACTTCACCGAATTCCAATTATTACTCTGGACAAGAAGGAGGTCGTAGAAAGCTGCCATACGCTTTTACAGAGCAAGGAATCTATATGCTGGCAACTGTTCTGAAGGGTGAGGTGGCTGAGCAACAGAGCATATTCATTATGCGTGCATTTCGTGAAATGCGTCGATTCATAGCCAACAATGCTCTGCTCTTTGAGAAGGTAAGCCATATAGAACTGAAACAGTTGGAATACCAAAAAAGCACCGATGAGAAATTTGATAAGGTATTTCAGTATATCGAAGACCATGCAGAATCAGAGCAGAAGATATTCTTTGACGGTCAGATTTATGATGCATTCAGCTTGATCACATCCATCATCCAGAAAGCCGCCAACGAGATTATTCTGATTGACGGATATGTCGATGTGGATACGCTGAACATTCTGGCAAAGAAGAATGCCGGTGTTGATGTGAAGATATATACATATGCAAGCACACAGCTTACGAACAGGGATGCGGCTAATTTCAATGCACAGTATCCGACATTGAAGGTGAAGAAGACGCAGGTATTCCATGACAGGTTTATCATTCTGGACGGGAAGACAGCGTATCATATAGGGGCATCCATTAAGGATGCCGGTAAGAAATGCTTTGGAATCTCGCTTATGGAAGATTCGGGCATTGTAGCAGATTTATTGAGCCGGTTGAGTACCGTATAAGATTAGATACAGTTGTTTACATGAGCAGAAGACTAATGTTATTATGTAATCAGTTGTGGGCTGGTCGCAAGACCCAGGTCCAACCTATCGGCGGGCAGACTGTCCGCCATTATTATGGTATTGAAAAAGTTGAGGTACCCCTTGAGGTACCCGGGAGGTGTTGACGCTGTAAACCTCCTATTTTCAATATTTCCCGGGGTTGAGAAACGGGTTCGAATCCCGTATGCTCCAGTAGCTTTCTATGTTTTATGTTAAGATAATATTGAGACAAAGAGCTGCACAATGGAGAGTGACAGCTCTTTTGTTTGCAAAAATTGAAAAATACATAAAAATATTTGGTGACATACAAAGAGAAATTTGGTATAATTTCAGGAGATGATTTATAATTAGAGCGATTTTTTCTTCATCCTATAATAAAAATGAGAGCCACAAAATGCTTGTAATTGGTGGATTTCAGAGATGGTTATCGGTATAGTATGGAGCAGAAAATAGAAAGGAGGCCATTTATATGGTAGATTTTAAAGCCTTAAGAAAAAAATGCGGATTAACTCAGGCAGAATTAGCTGAAAAAGTAGGAGTATCTGAAAATACAATTCAAAACTGGGAGAGTGGTAAGATAATCCCTAAAGGAGAGAATTTTAATAATTATTTGCGGGAACTTAGGATTACTGATCAAGCGGAGGTAAAAAGAATCTTTTCTAATCTTACGGAGGCGTCGTATATTAAAAATCTTGAAACAGTAGACTATGTACCATACTTTTTATTTGATGATAAGCCGGAACAAGTCGATAAGATAAAGAATTGTTATGCGTCGGCTCAGGAGCTGGATATGCTTGGGTATGCAGATTATCTGATTCCGAAAGGACGAGCGATAGGCGACGTACGCATAGCATTCCCTATGGAGTTTGCTTTTTTTGAGAAACATGGGGGCTTTAATCAAACCATGAAGATAATGCACGAAGCAAGATTGCGATTGGGGAGACTTGTAGAAGATGCTATTAATTTTGCAAAAGAAAATCCGGGTTGTGATTATCGCTTAGTTTCGATGGAAAAGGAAACGATAATTTATAAACTAGGAATTTTTGTTGGGAATAAAAAACTTCGGGAGAAGATTAATGAACTCTATGGTTTGCTTAAGACCATAGATTCTGTTGGCACCTCATTTCATAATTATAAAAATTTTGAAACTAGAATGAATAAGACAAGAGAAATAACTGTTATTTTGAACCAGTATTATCGAAATATGTCCGAGAATAGATCCTTTGACAAGTTGGAGGGGTATATCCGGTCAAAAGATGAATCACCGACAAAAATCGATTTGAGTATTGTTGAGCTTACGGAACGTGGAAAGCTATTAATAGATATGGTGGAAAGCAATGAGTATTCAATTAGAAACGTTGTATAAAGCTTTCAGAGATATAGGTACTATCCTGAAAACTGTTTTTGGACATGATGAGGAGTGATTATATGGAGCTATATATTATGATTACTGCCTTCGTTGTTATTCTCATTATTTTCCTGGCAATCCTCTTCACCAAGACCGGTCTTAAGGGTTATGAGACGGAGAAGAAGCGTGCCGGACGTGTGGGTGAGCGGATTACGAATGTCATTTTAAAAGAGATACTTAACGATGATGATGTTTTGATTCCGAATGTTAGGCTGAACTATAAGGGGAAACAAACAGAACTTGATAATCTTATTGTTAATGATCGCGGTATATTTATTATAGAGGTTAAGAACTGGAGCGGAGACCTTGTTGGCGGAGAGGATGATTATGAGTGGGTCAAGAACAAGTATACTTCGGCCGGAAACTTCTATCAGGGAACTGTAAAGAATCCCATTAAGCAGGTGAATCGGCAGATATTCATTCTGGCTAATATACTGAGGAGTTACGGAATTAATGTAAATATTGAAGGCTATGTATTCTTTCTGGAGAATAATTGTCCCTTCATAAATAAACAAGTATTAAGGAATCAGCGAGACATGGACAGGGTGTTGCATTATGGAAGTGACAATAAGCTTACGGGTGCGATGCGGGATAGGATTGTGGAAGTGTTGAGCTAAAGAAGCAGGAAGGCTTTGACTAGTATCGGTGACAGGTGCGAGAAGGATGTGCATCCAAAAGACGACCGTTACGGAGGCGAGGCGGGATCCACTGCCTACGCAGTCTTAGCATGCGAGGCAAGAGAGGCGATCCATTCGAATGCCCTGGCATGCTTAGACGGAGTTGGCAGTTAGCCTGCCGGTAGCCTGCCGTACCGGTTGTCGTTGGATGGCACTCCTGCGAGCGCCGTCCCTCGTCCCTCATTTGCAAGGGAGAAAAAAGAGCCTGCAGGGTGCAGGCTCTGGTTGTGTTATTGTTATTCTGCGGAGATGCCGGCTTGAGATAGTAGTTTTTTCAAGCGTTCATTCTCTGCATTAAGTGTATTGACTTCTGCATTAAGTGTATTGACTTCTGTATTAAGTGTATTGACTTCTGTATTAAGTGTATTGACCTCTGTGGTAAGGGCCTCAATCGTTTCGGCAGATTCCTTCTTGCCATCGTTAACACCATTCAGATAGTGGGCGTGTTGAAGATCCAGAAACCTCTGGTGGGCCTCCAATATAGTCTTCTCTTCACTCTGGATGTTTGAGTTATACATAACCGTCGCCACCTCCTCGAAAGCGGAATCGTGTGTGCTGAGGGCTTTTAGTTCTTCCCAGGTGTTGACCCGAAAGAGTTCTGCCCAATAAACCAGATTATTTGCTTTGTCCTCGTCAGTTGCTAAATCTGTGTGATTTAAGTATAGCACGTTAATTCCCAGCATAGAAGAGTAAGGATGAAAATTTTTTATATTTAGAAAGCTGTAGTGGGAGTAAAACTCCGGATAATCTGGGAATTGATCTATATCGGTTATTACTATAAGTGTCGTGGGTTTAAGAAGATGATATTTTTCTCCCACGTGGAGGTTGTCGAAGGAACGACAAAGGTAAAGCAGGGAGCGCCCTTCCCAGTAGAGATCTTTGTAGAGTTGAAGTTCAATGTCAATTATCTCATTTTTTTCGAGAATGACCTTGACGTCAAGGATAATCTCCTTGTTTGCGTATTCGGAGTAGTTAATGGGGTTGGTTAGTAATACTTCCTTGACTGTGTTGGGATTGAGGCCCTTAAGGGCGCAGACTAAGCCTTTTAGAGCTTTGTTGGATCTTTGCATTACGAGGTGAAAGAGCATATCATTACGAAGAGTAATGTCGATAGGGCCTGTGGCATCGCGAAAGGATGCCGGTTGTTTACTTGTTTGGTTATTGTTCATTTACTTCCTTTCCGGGCGAACCGCCCTGTGTTATAGTTATAATGTGGTAAATCCGGCGATAGGCCTAGAAAAACCGAAGCAGCATTTGCTGCGGATCCACAGAGAATTCTGCGGAAGACGGATATAGATTACCATTATTAGGAATTATTGTCAAGGGATTGCGTCCATTTACAAAAGAATTATAATGATAGAACAATGCAAGATGTAGCTGAAGTGATAGAAACTGAGTAAGAATTAGGGTAATGAGTAGTCAGGTGACAGGTGCGAGAAGGATGTGTATCCAAAAGACGACCGTTACGGAGGCGAGGCGGGATCCACTGCCTACGCAGTCTTAGCATGCGAGGCAAGAGAGGCGATCCATTCGAATGCCCTCGCATGCTTAGACGGAGTTGGCAGTTAGCCTGCCGGCAGCCTGCCGTACCGGTTGTCGTTGGATGGCACATCCTGCGAGCGCCGTCCCTCGTCCCTCATTTCCAAGGGAGAAATAAGCTTCTGCGACATAGAAAGGGGATAATATGCCATTTCAAATTGTTCGTAATGATATAACAAAAATGCATGTAGATGCCATAGTGAATACTGCCAATCCCCATCCGCAGGTAGGTGCCGGGACGGATTCTGCTGTCTATGAAGCAGCCGGTATTGAGGAACTCCTTGCAAAACGCCATGAAATAGGAGTAATCGAGCGGGGGCATTCTGTCATTACTTCAGGGTATAAGCTTCCTGCAAAATACATCATTCATACTGTCGGCACTTCTTGGCATGGCGGGGATCAGGGAGAGGAAACTGTTATCCGGAATTGTTACAGATCTGCATTTCAGCTGGCCTTGGATAACAGTATTGAAAGTCTGGCTATTCCTCTCCTGGCTTCCGGATGCTATGGTTTTCCTAAAGGGATTGCTTTGCGAATTGCCCTTTCGGAGATAGAAGCATTTATGTCAGAGCATGACATAGAGCTTTTCCTGGTTGTCTTTGATGAAAAGTCATTTGCTCTTTCAACGGAATTATACGGAGATATTGATGAGTATATAAACAATAATTATGTTGAAGAAAAGGTACTGGAGGAGTATCACAGTGATCCTCAGGCGTTTGAGGACGCAGATTATGGCAGGGTACCCGGACCTTCTGCAATGTCGATTTTCGGAGCGGCCAGTGCTTTTACAGAGAAAGCCGGGAAAAAACTAAGAGCGAGCAAAATCGCAGCTGATGATTCCGCAATGCTCTGCGAGGCGACCGCCCCTAAGAAGAGTCTCGAAGATGTAATTAAGGATCTGGACAAGACATTTATGGAACTGGTCTTTTCATTTGCAGATGAGAAGGGCCTGACTGATGTAGAGGTGCAGAAGCGGGCAAATCTGGACAGAAAGGCATTTTCCAAGCTGAAATGCGGCACAACCAAGAATCCCAGCAAATCCACAGCCCTTGCGCTGGCAGTGGCGTTGGAGCTTAGTCTGGATGATACGAAGGATCTTTTAGCAAGAGCGGGTCTGGCGCTGTCACCCTGCAGCAAACAGGACGTCATTGTTCAGTATTTTATCGAAAGAGAAGCATTTGACATATATGAGATAAATATAGCGCTATTCGAGCATGGAGAGCAGACCTTGGGCTCACAAGCATCTTAAAAATAAATGTCGCCTGACAAGTGACCGGCAATTCTTTTATAGATCTTATAATGACCTCAGTAACAAAGAAAAACACATTGGTAGTGTCAAGTAAGCTATGAAAACTGTGAGCAAAAGAAAAAGGCTCCATTGAACCTTGAAAACTGTAGATAGTTTTGTTTTTGTGGGCTCTGCCCACACCCGTCCTCGCCGGAAGCAGGG
>Ga0256407_10008120_pt1 | contig 15529 bp, 33 predicted proteins | sample RumenRJG_04DNA_FD_193489 | JGI IMG/M metagenome (GOLD analysis project Ga0256407, IMG submission 193489) | Bovine rumen microbial communities from Lethbridge, Alberta, Canada - RJG_04 | ecosystem: Host-associated > Mammals > Digestive system > Stomach > Rumen | place: Canada: Alberta...
AAGTTGTATTTATGAACATATAGGCGGAAAGGTATATTTGATTAGTCCAGTGTTTCTTACTGACAGGGACCTAAAAAGTTATATGTATCCTGAATTAGTGGGTAAGATTTATGATGAAGATTTAAAAGATATTAAATACATTTCAGAAAGTACTAAAGAACCAGAAGCAGTTATGGAAATTGTTAAAGACCTTTTTGGAGGAGGTACAGATGGTTAAGTATTTTATTCGACCTGATAACTATAGTATAAATGATGTGGAGTTTAACACTTTGCATGATATGTGCCAATTTATTTCGGAAAAAGCATTAAATGAATATACAGCTAATTATTATCAACCTAAGATTCACAGAAATGAAGTTGTATTTGAAAAAGTAGAACCATATAATTTAAAAGAACCTGTAGAAATGGTAGAAAGTTGTATAAGGACATTTATTTCTACTCATACCCCAGTTTTAGGGGCAAGGATTGTGTTTGAATTGGAGGTATTTATGTGTAACAATGGTAGGATTGATTGTAAAATTAACAGTGAAGTTGTGAATACGCTTTGGTGTACAGAGTTTAATATTAGTATTGTTGATCTTACGGAAGAGGATTATGTTGATGGATAACCTTATTAGTAGAATTATTAAATTTTGTACTACAGTAAATCCACCATATCCTAATAACAAATATCCTTGGAATGTGTGGGAACCAATGAGAGATCCTATTACTAAGGAATGTACTTGTTCCTATTGTAAAGAAGCTAGACAAGAAAGGGAGAAAGTTAAAAATGGATAAGCTGAATCTGATTGTGGAAATTATCAAAGAGCTTAATGATCCTAAATATGCAAATGCACTTAGTATGATTGCGAGTGTATGTCAGAGAAAGTCTGACATACTGAAGAATGTAGAGGCTATTCAGATGCAGTATAAGGCAGCAATTACTGATGTGGAAAGCTGTAATAAAGAATTGGATGAGTATGCTAAGGGGGTGAAGTAAATATGATTCCAATGGTAAATAAGAGACTTTATCAGTTGGTTCTAAGAAAATATAATGAATTAGATGATGATAACTCTGACATCAGAACATATACCTACACTAATTTAGAGTATGCTTTGTATAATGGTTTGAGAACAGTACTTAAGAAATACATTGAGATTAATGGTATTGATTATGATAAGTTTAAAGATTTTTGTGGTAGAACTTTTAAGGAGTGTATTTATCAAAGTAAGTTTAAAGTATCTTTAGGGGTAGATGATGGAGATGAATATTTCCTTGAGGCATCTATTCAGATAGGGGATATTGTAGATGATGACTTCGTGGATGATTTCTTAGAAGATTTTTTAAAAATTAAAAAGGAGGAAAACTAAATGAGTAAGCTTGATATCGAAGTTGTGCCGATGTTTGTGGATATGGATGGTAAAGTTTCAGTTTATATTGTAGATGCATATAAAGATTATAAAGATGAATTAGGGGAAATTGACACTAAACATGTTAGATTTAAAGTTACTAAAAATGATGTTGAAGTATATTATGGTGGAGATAAGTGGGAGAAATTGAATATCCTTACTATTAACCGAAATATAGAACTTACTGAAGAAACGGTGATTAAGTTGATTGAAGATTGGTGGAAAGAAAAAGAGTTTCAAGAGGACCCTAATAATGTCTAACGATTCTTCTATTGTAACTTTAGTAGAAAACTTAAATGATTTTCTACATGAACACGCTAATGATAGGTATACTGTATGGGAAGTTACTGATGATCATATTATCTTAACTGATAATTATGATGCGTCTAACTTGGAGATTAGAGTAGAGGAAAGTGGTTAAAGAGTTCCTATTTCATACAATTTGTAACAGATTGGTAGTTTTCAGAAATGGAGGTATGTTAATGAAAGGTAGACTTGATCCTTCTGAGGATATAATACTTGATTTTTCATTTAACTTGAAAGAATTGTTTGTAAAGTCAGGTATGCTACTTACTGGAGTCCAATACAATGAAGAGTTAACATGGTTTATTACTTTTCCAAATAAGGATAAATATAAATTAGTTCTTAAAAAGCTATAATTATAGGGAGGTATAAAAATGGTAAAGTTACTTGAAAAAATCAGAGATGCCCTGGCTCAAGATTATAGCTGGGAAGATGAGTATACAAACGATCCTTATGAAGAAGAAATTGGGTATGTCTATCGGGATGATGATACCAATAAAGTATTTAGAATTTTAGTTAAAGAATTAAGAGAGGACGAGTATTGATATGATTAAACTTATTATGGCTTATGAAAATTTTAGGCATGTAATTACAGTTCCTGAAAATATCTTGTTTATGCCTGAAGGTCAGCTGTGGAACATGAAAGTATTTCTAGAGCCAACGATACATCACAATATTTTGATAAATACAGAGGTAAAATCGTGAGTTTAGGAGAAGAGGCTAAGAATGAAATTAACACTACTGTTTGGATGCCCAATGGTGACCCTAGTAAGAAGTTGTGGAAAACAAAAGAGGGTAAACTCGTTTCAGTAAAATTGATGAGTACACCACATATTAAAAACTGTTTGAAGTTTTGCAACCCTTATGCAAATGATTGCTGGGAAGTAATTTTCAGAGCAGAATTAAGAGAAAGGGGTATTCGATATGATCAAAACAATTAAACTACATAATTTTGGTAAGATTAAGGATCTTACCATTGACTGTGATCACAAAAACGTATATATTGTAGGTCAAAATGGAAGTGGAAAAACTACCATTCTACAGGCAATTAGTTTAGCCCTTACAGGTAAGGTGGCAAAAGGACTTACAAATGATATGTTTGTCGGACCTTACGATAAAGATTTCTTAGTTGTATTGGAACTTGATGATGGAACGAAGATTGGTAGGACGGCTAAAGGAGCTAAACTTCAACTTCCTAATGGTGCAATTTTTAAGAAAGTAAAAGATGTATATGAACATGTCGGATTTGACCCAGCTCTCTTGTTTAACTTAAGTTATGTGAGACAGGGTGAAATTGCGGATCTTTTCATGTCTGGTAATGGTAAGGGAGTTATTGATAAACTTAGTTCGTTGATTATTGATGCTAAACGTATGTCTGAAGGAAACCTTGAGCTAGGTAGAAGAATTAAAACTCTTGAATCTGATATTGTATCTATTCAGAATGGAATGAAACAGAATCTTGAATTTATGAAGGAATTTAATATTGATGAGATTGAAGACAATATTAATAAATATTCGTCTATGATTAAAAATCTTATCGATTCTAAGAAGTATTCTAGCTCTGAGATTAGTAACTTTTATAGCATGTATAGTCAATTTGAAACTCTGAGTTATAACCTACAAATCCAGTCAAAAGATGCGAATTATTATAAAAATGAATTTAATAAACTTACAAAACCTAAAGTAACCGTTATTGAACTTAAAGATAAACAAACTGCATATAAAGAATATGTGATAGAATTTTCAAAGATTAATGACATCGATGATGAGATTGCTAGATATAGAGTAGTAGAAAACTATGCGGACGATATTGAGAAGTATATTACTACTAAGTTTTATAGGGTAGATTATACTGAGGATGACCTAATGAGAATTAATGCTGCTGAAAATGATATGATGGATTGCTTGTCCACTACTAAGCATTTTAATGATGTAACTTTGGCAGAAGAGTTTTTGAGAAACTACAATAATATGGATCATGTAGATGCTAAGACTCTTCTTGAAAATAAGAAACTTAAAGAGTATTTAGTTAGTAGACTTAAACCATTTAAATTTGAAGTACAGTATATCAGGTCTATTAAAGCGAATGCTCCAGATACGCATAGTAGTGTAATTATCCAGAATCATATTACCGAGCTTGAAAAGGATAAACTTGATATTATTAATAAGTATAGAAATCCACCTCAAGAAGTTACTGACAAAGAAATCTTGGATCTTGATAAACAGTGGAAAACTTATAATGATATTGAGCATCAAATGAAAAAATGTATTGATATGTGCAATGATACTTATAAGAAATATAAAGATCTTGCTGAAAAGATTAAAGATATTCCTACTAAAGATCAACTTGATGAAATGAAAGATATTGAAAAGAACATAATTCATTATGAGGAAATTCTTAGTGCTTGGGAAGATAAAAAGAAGATGTATAATCAATGTATTCTTAATAAGAAAACTAGAGAAAAACAAATTAAGGATACAGAAGAAGAAATCGAAAAGGTGAAATACTGGAAAGATATCTTTAGTGATACTCCCAATAGACTTAGAGCAGTTCTATTTAATCCTGTAGTAGAAGTTCTTAATAAAGAATTCTACGAACTGTTTAGCTTTTCGGGACTTGGAGAAATTGATATAGACTGGTCTAAAGTTACTATTACTATTGGCGAAAAGAAATTTGAGCAGCTTTCTGGTGCTCAAATGGTAGCTGTAGGACTAAGTATGAGATTGGCACTACTTAAAGTAATGGGAGAAGTTGTACCAATTATGCTGGTTGATGAACCCACTACTTTTCTGGATGATGATAGAAAGAATGATATCCAAAAGTTGTTGGGGCATATGAGTACGATTTCTCAGTGCTTTGTTAGTACTCATGACGACAATATTATTAGTGCTAACAGTATTGTAATTAATTTAAATAAATGAATATTCTTATAGTTATATACTTGGGTAATTTCCAAGTATATTACACTACCGTTAAATATAACATCTATTATGGTAGTGACAGGCGTTTTAATAAAATTGGGCATAGTATAATTATCAATGATTATCTATGCCCAATAGAAAAACTTGTAGAGATCTTATAAAATGATTTGTAGTATAAGTATCGTTTTATAAGATCTCTTTTAGATTGAGGATGATATAACTTGATATATAATATAAATAGGTGCATAGGCTCAGCATATTTGTGTAAAATGTTTGATGCTGGTAGGGGTTTAAGATATGATACTGTAACCATTTATGCAACTGCAATAATTCACTTATTGAAGCCTATGGTATTTATAAATATTATTTCAGATGAATTAAGATTTACTACTATAATTCCAGTAATTAAGAATGAACTTCAAAAGATTTATATTTTAGTAGTTTAAATTTAGGTGGACTATAATATGGATATGGATTCTTCATATATATGTAGCATTTATGAAATAGTAGATATAAAAGCTATAGGTATAAGAGTATATTCAACTATAATGTATAAGTTTATTCAAGGCCCAGATCTTTCTAAGATACTTTCTAATAAACTAAAACACAGTAATTACATTCCATCGATCTATAGTTATAGGGTATTTAAAATAAATGTTGAATTAGTTTAATTAAAATTAGGAGTGATATTGTTGTATAGTATAACATATGATCAAAAGCTTATGTGTAGTTATATTGAATATTCTCAAGAGGATAATAAGAATTATAACTTTTTCAGTTTAAATGTAATAGCATATGGATATACGATATACACTACAATGACTGCAAATAGATTTTTTAGTATTGGTAAGGTTAACCATCTATTTGAAGAGTCTTTACAAGGAAAAACCATATCCAAATTATCATGGTATTGGTATAATCATAAGTATCCTAAGATATTTAAGTTTTATGTAAACTTTATATAGTGATATAAAGGAGGATTTATGATACTTAAACAAATCTGTTGGGATTTTGAATTCGGTTTATATGATATACCGACTCATTCACATTTCTATGATAAAAAGTTGTATCAATGCATGTTTGTTAATAAAAAAGTTTATAATAGTGTGTGCCATCGTAAAAATATGAGATTACATTTTGAACCTTTTTATGTCTTTAGTATGTTTTTGATTAAGAAAATTTAGTAAAAGGAGGAGAATGTGATTATTAAAATTATTAAAACAGTAGCATGGTCTTTCTCTATATATAATACGAATGATATTTATAGTTTAGGAGTAGGAGACTATTTGTATAGGTCATTTTGTATTCCACGTAAAACATATAATAGTGTGCTTCATCGTATAAAAATTAGGAAAATTATTACACCATCCTATTCACAGCAGATATTTAGTATAAAACAACTATAGGATAGTGTTTAGATGCTTGCTTGGAATATTGCACTATTTATTTATGATAAGTATAATATGCTATTATATAAAGGGTTTTGTGTTGATAGAATTGCATGTGGTAATCCAATTCGTAGAAAGTTAAAAAAGATAGTTAAAGCTTTTTATGGTGAGGACTTTTTTGATATAAAAGTAATTTAAAATTTGATAGGAGGTTATTATGATGTACTTTAAGGGTATAGATGATAACCTCCTTACTCAGGCTAGTCAAATTCTTTGGGATGCGGATAATGTTGATATTCCTGATTATCAGGAAGTGACTGACCATGCAGTAAGGAGGTTTATTCAGAGAGCTACTCGTGGTAGGCTTAAGGATCAAGATAGACTTCAATGTAATGTTCAATTAGGTAAGATCTTATCTCCAGAGTATAAACGAAATAATTATATGGGTAAAACATATGATGCTAAATATGGAACTACTTATTGGTATAGAGGATGCTCAGAAGATGGTAGGGTCAAATATTTGATTCCACAAACTACGGGTGGAAGTATTAAAACTATATTTAATTGGGGATTTGAAAATGATAAAGTTAAGTTTCTTAAAAGTCGAATTGTTCAACTTACTAAGAAACTTGAGCAAGAATACACCAAATGATTACCTCAATTAACTTTGATACATATACATTTCATGGCATTGATACTGACCATTATAGACAAATAGTCCTTGCTAAAACATGTCATAACTATAATGGTTATAAAAGGTACACAATAACGTGTTATGCTACTCTATTACCAGAATGTATTGGATTTAATGTTAAATTGGGTTATCGATTATTCAATCATTCAGCAAATATATTAGCTATTAAGATAGTGTAGGGGGGATTATATGATAAGACCCTTTGAAATAAGTTTATCTAATTATAGAGCAATGTTCATATCTAAAAGACAAAACCAAAAGGAAAAGGATTTGTTTCAAATGATTTATAAGGGTAAGTTATCAAATAATTCATATGACACTCTAGTATTACAATTATCGTTACCTTTGAAATTTCACCTATATAGTTATCCTAGTATGGTATTAGCAATTCAGGTGATTTAATATGAGTTTAGATTATGATGTAGTAGTTACACATAATTCGCAGAAAGGTGTTGTATATAAAAGTATTGTAAATAGGCCAGGTGTTTTGTATAAAAGTATTGCAAATACACCTGGCATATTTAGATCTAAATGGTCTACAAACTTCATTAAAAATTTTACAGTTTTTAGAATTAGAACTGTAAGAGAAAACAACTTACTAAACATATACATTATATAAAATATGGAGTGTACAATAGAAAATGATAGTTTCAGATATTGTTGGTAAGATTTATTATATCACCAAAAAACCTAATAACGATGTAGTTCGTTTGTATAACTATGCTAAAAATCTTTCTGAATATGGATCAGATACGTTTTATGTAGGAGAGAAATATCTTGTGGATAATGATGAAACAAATTATACCTATGTAACTGTTGATGTTATCTAAAATTTTATAAGTATATTTAATTAATATTAAAAGGTTCTTTGGCCTTAAAAGGGAGGTATTGAATGGATTGCATAAGTATAAGTATATTCCAGGTTCTAAAAAGATTAGGTCAAAAGACATATGTATTAATATAAGTTTATGCTTATCGTATAATAGTAAAGACTTTCAAAAATGGGATTTACCTCAATATAGGTATTTATTAGTTAACTTAGGAATCCGTGAAGATAAAAATAAAACTGTCTATTTAGGAAAGTGTTTAAAACTTTATTTTAAAGCAGTCGGTATTCATATATTTAAAGAAAGTTATCCTTGTTTATATGTTAGAATACTTTAAAAAGTAAATATCATATAAAAAGAATTGTACATACCACATATAGTATATATCATCTATATGGAAGGTGTGTTACAATTATGAGGGCTTGGTTGGAGAGGTCAATTCAGTATGCAGATTGCCATAAAAACGGGCATAAACAGTTTGGAAATCATGGCATTTGTGTGGACGATGGAAAATATTATTTTTCATATTTTGGATCCGATGTTGTAATTGTAGATCATGATAAAAAATGTATTGAAATAAATGATTATGGATATATTACTGGATCAACCCCACAAACAATTAGTGCGATTCTATATGCCTTTGTTGATAAAGATTATGATATAATTAATAAAGGGTGTAAAGAGTATAATAATTGGTATAATGAACAACGATATAATGTAGTTGTATTTGATTCTGATATACGAAGTTATTCTGGGAAATACGATATAGAGGTATCGCCTATATGCGACACGATAGAAATTGTTCCAAAAGATGAAACTCCTAAAGAATTTAGAGAGAAATATATGAATAAATTTCGTTCTAGTGATAACATCAGAGTTTCAACTAAACTAACAATAACAATTAGGTCTAAACAAAAATATTATGGGGGTATGTGTTATATAATACATGATAATAAATTTAATCATACTGGAAGTATCTTATTTAGTCCAATCACTCAAAGGCTGAGAAGACGTAAATTTATAAAACATATTTAAAATCACCAACTACCATAGCAACAAAGTTTTAAGGAGGAGACCATATGAAAATGTTCAATAAGATTCAAAGCAACAAAAATGCGCTTGTTGGTAAATCGGTTTTTGGGTTTGATGATGAAAACATTAGTAGTCAGTCGGTCAGTAAGTATGGCAGTAAGACAGTTAGTGAAAACAAAATTAAAAATCAGTTTAAACGTATTGTCAGTATGTATGTCAGTACGTTGAGTTAAATAAATAAACAAACAGTGAAAAAAGAGTTGACATAAGAGTGAGCATTCTGTATAATATTTGCAGAATCTGCTCGATCCCCCTTTGGGGGTGTAAGGCACACTCTTGGTTACTCTTTAAGTAACTGTTTGTTTTTATCTTTTCTTTAAAGGAGTGTTATATTTATGGAAGAACTTAAGAAAGATACACCTATTGTTACAGAAGATGAAATGGAGGAGGCTGAAGAAGTAATTAAAGAAACTGTGGATGCTAATTCTGATGAAGATGATGTGCTGGAAGAAGAACTTAATTCAGCTAATGATGAAGCTAATGAGAAGTTTGATGAAATGTTTGAAAACGGTGAACTTCCAGATTTTGCTGAGTTGTTCGGTAGTCTTTTTGGAGGGAATAATTCACCTTTGACAGACCCAATTCTTACTATTGAAAAGCTTGATAAGTCTGTTGAACTTCCTAAGTATGCACATCCAGGTGATGCGGGTATGGATGTATGCGCTAATATGAATACAATAATTCAACCGCATGACTGGGAGTTAATTAAAACAGGCATTAAAGTTGCAGTACCGGAGGGGTTTGAAATGCAGGTAAGACCACGATCTGGACTTGCACTTAAACATGGTATTTCAGTTCTTAATACTCCGGGTACTATTGATAGTGGATATCGTGGAGAAGTTGGGGTTGTACTTATAAATCATAGTAATAATGCTTTTACTGTTAAGAAGGGTGATAGAATTGCTCAGTTAGTTATTGCTCCTGTAATTTCAGTTAGAGTTGTTGAAGGTGAAGTGGACAAGGTAACTGAAAGAGGCGAAGGTGGATTTGGTTCTACTGGTGTTTCTAAGGAGGAAACTAAGAATGTGCCAGAAGAAGGAACAAGTAAAGAAGTGCAGAATTAGGCTTACTCCTAAGGAAGTTCTTCCTATGGACATGAAGGATTTCAGTCCAGAAGAACAAGAGGAGTATAATAAAATTTTAAAAGAAGAATCTACAGGTACTGGCATTAGTATTTATGATTATTATAATATTACTGAGGAGGATATCTAATATGATTATTGTTATTGAAGGACAGGGTTAGCGATTCGTAAGTAATATTTATTATTACTTAGTAATTGAGATATATTACTTGCTGACTACCCTAAGAGTATTATTACTCTACGTTACTTAAGAATATATAGGCACCTGTTGATATTTGCTCTAGTCTTCAGCTCTGCGATTGCATATTAAAAGATCTGACGAATAGGATCGGTGTATGTAATATATAAAACCTTAAGATAACATTGGGGAAGGGCAAATTACATCTTTCGAGATGAGTCACTTCAGTTGGTAGTGACTGTTTTGAGGTGATAGTTATGGTGTATGTATTGGGACAAAATAATTTACCTTTAATGCCTACAGATAATTATAGGAAAGTTAGACTATTATTAAAGGAAAAGAAAGCTGTTGTCGTAAAAAGAACACCGTTTACAATTAAATTATTACATTGTACTAATGTATATAAGCAAAATATTTCATTAGGAATCGATCCTGGAAGTAAAAGTATTGGCTTATCTGCAACAACGTCGAACAAAGAAATTTTTGCTGGAACGGTTATATTGAGAAACGATGTGACTAAACTGATTTCAACTAGAAAAGAACATAGATTATCTAGAAGAAGTCGTAAAACTAGGTATAGAAAAGAAAGGTTTTTAAACCGTACCAAAAATCAGAAACCTGGATGGATTCCACCCACATATAGACAAAAGCTTGATGTTCATCTTAAGATAATTAATATGATAAAGAGTATTTTACCTATAACTAATTTGTGCCTAGAGTTAACCGTATTTGATACTGCCTTAGAGCCTACGAAATGTAGTACATTTAGACGGTCTGTTTTAATAAGAGATAATTACGAATGTCAATATTGCCATGGGTCTTCTGGAGATAAAACTTTACAAATACATCATATTGAAACTAGACAAACTGGAGGAAACTCTTTTGGAAATTTAATAACATTATGTAAAACCTGTCATGCTAAATATCATAGAGGTGAAATAGATATCTCACAAACAAGAACGAAATCCTTAAGGCACGAGTCATTTATGAACATTTTAAATACTAGATTAGATAAGTATTTAAAACTAGAGGGATATGATAATATAGACATAACCAACGGCTTAAATACATATAATACTAGAATAAAGTACAATCTCCCAAAAGATCATTCGGTAGATGCAAGATGTATTAGTGGAAATCCATTAGCTATAATGTGTGATCATTTTTATATCTTTAGATCAGTACGAAGACGAAACAGACGCATTCATAAAGATACAATTCAAAAAGGCGGAACTAGAAGACTTAATCAATCACCAAAATATATGTTTGGTTTTCAATTGTACGATAAAGTTCATTATAAAAATGAAGAACTGTTTATTATGTCTAGGAGAAAAGATGGAAGAATTACTTTAAAAACTATAGGTGGAAAGATGAGATATGAATCTGTTTCCTATAAAAAATTGAAATTCCTTGAACCAAGAAAAGCTATTATTGTAGCACGTTATACAAGAAATAAACTATATTTGAAAGGAGATTTTTAAAAATGATTATTGCTATCGAAGGTCAAGACGGTATTGGTAAAACTTCTGCTATTAATAAGATTAATTCTTATTATAAAAGATATAGTTGGGGTCAGAAGTATCCATCGTTCTCCTATGAAGGAGAGTTCTTTAAAGATGCAGATTATATTAAAAATGAAATTAAAAGAAATACAGAAGTGTTCTTTACTTCAAAAAGCTTTATTGAAAGAGCACATGCTGTGAAGAATATTGATTTCCTTCATTACACTGATAAAATGCTTACTAAGAAAACTTTGGATATTAATGTTAAATCTCCAGATATTCAGTTGTATGATAGATATTGTCTTTCTCAGGCAGTTTATGCTAAAGCTATGATGGATATGCTAATTGAAGAGTTGGATGCTAAATATGATGACATGCCAGATTTTCATTTTAAAGAGTATCTTAATGAAATTAGATTTGATGTAGGAGATAATTTCTGGGAGCTTCCTAAAGCTAAACTTACTATTGTATTTATTGCCAATCAGGAAGAAACTGAACGACGTGTTAATATGAGAGAAGATAAAGATGTAGTAGATATTAATTCAGTATATCAAACTAAGGTAAATGATCTTTATAGAAATAAAGATTTTGTTAACCTTAATGCTAATAGTGAGTTTTCAGTTATTGTTGATACTACAAATATGACTGTAGATGACATGGCTGGAAAAATTGAAGATTTAGTTCAGTACTATTCGCATTTGGTAAAATGAAATTAGATTTATTACTTTGTAGTTATGGGATAGACTCTGCTCTATCCCAAATACTATATTATCATCATACAGGTAAAAACAATTTTATGACTCTAGGTAGAAAAGCTGCTATTGGAGATTCTGGTTTTCTAAATTCAATTACACCATCTATTCTAATTAACTTTAATGTAAATGAAGATATCTTTTATGCAGATATATCACCAGTTATATTTAATAAGTCTCATTCTTTAAGTGCTACTAGTCAATTAGCTTCTTATTTAAATGTAAATAAATCAATTATGAAGTATGCTGTACTTTCAGATAAGCTTTTACAATATGATGAAGAATTAGAACCGGTAGTAAATTATTATGAAGCAATAGGTCATGAAAACTTTGTTAATAGGTTTATTACTACTGATTCATTAACTTTAACTAAATCTGAAATAGCATTAGGTAAAGCTTTTATTATTGAAAACCAAAAAATTGCTAAAGAGTATGTGGATAACTTCTTATTCTATAAGGATGGTATTGCGATTATAAGATCTAATTTTAAATTAGGTAAATATTTGGAAGAAATGATTATCGACAAATATGCTGAAGATGGATTAAAGCTGGTTTGTACTTATAGTTATAATGGTATTGGAGCTAATTTAAGATTTAAAGCTAAGAAAGACCTTAAAGAGAAGTTACTTCATAATATTGATTCTACTTATATTGAAGATGATGGAAGTATTACTATAAGTATCGCCAATGAAAATTTGGAAGAAGCTTTTTATGATATATTATATGAAGCTTGGGAAAAAATGGAAGAACTTGATAAGAAAAAAGTATTTGATGAATACGATAAAAATATTAAGTTAAACTAAAAACAAGAGACCCCTTAAGGGGTCTCTTGTTGATTTATGCTATCTTCAATTAAGTCATCAGGTCCAACTTCTGTAGACGCATCTATTGATCCTACTGAAGTGGTGACATTTGCTGAAATGTTAATTACTCTCATATTGGTATGTAAGTTAATATTAAATGGTATTTCTAATTCATATTGTAATGAACCGGATAAAGCATATTCTGCTAAGTCATTTCCGCCATAGAAATTAGAAGAATCTGATAAAGACGTTAATCTTAAAGTTGGTGTAGCTGCTATTGGAATTACATACTCATTTCTACCAGTAGTTTTAATTAATTTATGACTAATGTTACTATTCTTTAAATCTAAAACTATTTCTTCATTTTCATCTGTAAGCATCTTAATCTTATCTGATAAAATAAATTTAAGTGTAATCATATTCATAGGAACTATTTTATTAAGTCCTCTAAAATAATTTAAAAAGGCTAATTGAATATCGTGTTCTTCTGGATATGAATCAACTAAAATTCTTAAATCTATATTACCCTGCATTCTTCTAGTAGTTAAAGCTAATAATGTACCATCCTCAAACGTAATTGGAGGTCTGTTCCAATATGCCATATATGGATGCATGGTAGTATAATTCCAAATCCAGTCAGTAGCTTCTACTGGTTGTTCTAAAGTAGGAGTAAATACTAACATTGGTTTTTTGTTATACATTCCACCTTCAGAAACTACATTTGGGTCGGTTTTTAATTGTTCCAAATACATTACAGCTTTATTGAAAGAACCAATAAAGACGTGTTTAAACTTGTTATATACTTTAGTTTGAAGTAAATTTTTAACTTCACCTAAGAAAGTACTTATAGCAGTGGAAGGATATGGAACTGGAGATGTAACTCTTTTTCCAGAATACATTTGTTATCATCTCCTTTAGTTAAGATCAATTCTATCAGCTAGTAATACAATATGATTAGAACTTATTTTTATTTGAGAATCTTCCATCAGTATTTCACTTCCACCTTGAACTAATGAAATCAAATTATTATCTTTATCCATAGTTATAAATTGTTTTCCATTACCAGATTTTATAACAATTTTATTAACACTATTTTCATCTAAAGTAATAGACATGTCACTTGAATTTACTAAACTACCATTTGAAGCATTTTTACATCTAATTACGATACCGGATAAATCTGTATCATCAGAAACAATAATTCCTCTACCTTTAGGAGTTCTAACTAAAGTATAAGTTTTTTGAGGTTCACTTCTGGAAGAATTTTCTTTAGGAATAGTTCTTTTATTATTAAATCCACAGGAGCCAAAATACCAGGCAATACCGCCATTATTTGTATCTTTAACTGGATCTTCCCATGCGACCCATACATCAGAACCTTTAGGTGGGATTAGGCATTGCCCTACATTTTGGTTCTTACCACTATCTGAACCTAAAAAGAAGCCATTCAAAGGATACGCCCATATTTCTGCTGGCTTACCAGAATCGGCATTCCAGTCTTCTACATTAACCTTAACTGAACCCGGAGCTACTCCAGAGCCACCATTTTTATAATTATCATCAATAACTTTAGCTCTATAGCATTTACTTAAATCTAAAGCCATTTTTCAAAAGTCCTTAACCAACTCTCAGACATTTGTTGTTCTGGAGTACTCATTTCTGGATTAGCCGGAGCAAGTAATTCCTGTTTACCTTGATCTTCTGGCATATCTTCTTGAGCATTTCTAACATCTTGTTCAGCAGTAATTGGATATTGATTAGGTACATTAGGTCTAATTGCATGAACTAAAACTACAGTATCCTTAAATGCAGGATTAATAAATCTATAGGGTTGTATAAATCCAAATTCTTCTAAAGCATTTATCCACGATTTATCTTCATGCTTAGACAAATCATTAAATACCATCCATTGTACTTGAGGATTAGGATTTTGCATAGCTTGCTCTAAAGCAGTTTTGATCATTTGCTGATTGATATTAGAATCATCTGTAGGGTCACCATAAGTATATGATGCATGAGCTAACAATTGACCGTTATTAATAGGAAGTGGGATACTGTCTATAAGTGCAAGTATCTCATCACCTTTAACAGCAGCTACTCTAAAGCTGAAGTTTTTCTTATCAGTACCTAAATATCTCATTATAGCTTGATTATCTGATTTATCTTCTGGATAATATTGATTAGGATGAGTATGTGTTTTATTAAAGAACTTCTGTAAAGACTCCTTCATTTCGGGAGGGATAGAAGTTATAATTTGTATCTCATCTCTTTTATCCTCTTCAGGTTCTTGTAAATCAGCTTTCATATTAGGATCTGCAACATTAGGAACTTGAGGTTCAGGTTGTGGTTGAGGTGGTAATTGCTGTTGAGGAATATCTGATTCAACAAATTCCCACCAATAATATTTATCTTTCTTTTTTATTTTTGTTCACCTCCGGCATTAAGGTCAGGATTCATTATATTTTTAGCCATCTGCTTATTAACTTGTTTTTGTGAAGGAACTTTAACAGTAGGATTCATTATTTGTTTAGCAGTATCAATATTATCTTTCTTAACAACCTCAGGTGGATCAACATCTGGTATAATAGGATTTGTAA
>Ga0256407_10008121_pt1 | contig 15528 bp, 13 predicted proteins | sample RumenRJG_04DNA_FD_193489 | JGI IMG/M metagenome (GOLD analysis project Ga0256407, IMG submission 193489) | Bovine rumen microbial communities from Lethbridge, Alberta, Canada - RJG_04 | ecosystem: Host-associated > Mammals > Digestive system > Stomach > Rumen | place: Canada: Alberta...
TGCATTTTCCATGGTAAGGCTGATGCTGTTGCCAAGGTTGAGCTTGACGTTGCCAAGTATGTGTGACGAGAAACCGCTATTTTCTGCTTTGGGAACATTTGACAACTCAACAAAGGATGATTGTGACGGTATCGGCAGTGATTTTGCTGCTTGACAAACACTCGTTCGCTGCGTAGGAAAAGATCATTTCCTACTTAGTGAACGATCTTTTTCTATAGCGTTACAATGTTGAAAGCATTGTTTCAACCTCACAAGCCCACTGTTTCGACCCCGTGAAAACACTGATTGGATGCCATGAGAACACTGATTGGATGCCATGAACAGGCTTCGCACCCATCTTGTGGGAAGGGAATGAATTGTCCGTCATTGCCGATTTGTTGCAGGGTGCGGCCCTTGCGGCCGTCCGCAACCTTTGTATGTGATTATTGTTGTAGGGAATCAGATAAGAAGACTCATACCTAACCCACGGAAAATATCCACTGTGCCAAAAGTTCTATCGGATGCTTGTCACCGTCATGGAAGTTGCCGCTTACGAACCCTTGAGTCTTTATTACAATATTCTCGACAAGCTGGTGTTCCTTTTCGAGACTCATCGTCTTGCGCAGTTCATCGACTTCCTTGAGCACGTCTCGACCATTAGGCTTGCCGTCGGGACCAAGTACCTCGAAGTTTGCCCAGCTTTCGCGTGCACCCTCACGTTTCAATATATATATGTCGAAATAGGCAAACTGCGGAATACCGAAGTAGAGGTTGTATGTCCCGTTTGGATTGAGGTGCATAAGGTCGGTACGCGCCCAGTCGAGAACCGGCATAAAGTTGTAGCAAACAGTGTGAATGCCTTCGGCTGCAAGGTTTCGCAGGCTCTGCTTGTATATTTCTATCTGCTCGTCGCGGTCAGGACCACCGTACTTTATTGTTTCGATCACTGGCAGCGATTCAACAACGGACCACCGCATGCCGTAACTTTCGATGTACGATTTCAGGTCGTGTATCTCCTCCCGTGTCCAAACCTTGCCGAGAGGAACGCCGTGAAGGGCTGTAACTATGCCCTCAATGCCAATTTGTTTCAGTATGGCAAGAGTAATGTTGTCGTTCTTGCTAAACCATCTCCAAGTTCTTTCCATAGTAATTATCAATTTTCGTGCAAAAATACTATGAATACAACAGACGGCAACCTCAATTCAATCCAATAAAGTTTAATATTGTACGGATGTTTTGGAGAAGCAGACTGCCACCTTCCTTTCGAGCAATTCAGAGGTCCGTCCAAACGATTTCTAAAGCTTTTGTACAGAAACGAATGTTTTAAAATTGTACACTATGTATCTTTGCAGCAAAACTTAAGGAACAATCAAAATAACAAAAACTTGAAATGAAAATGAAAAAAATTCTTATGTTAGCATTTGCTACAATGATGACATTCGTAGCCGGTGCACAGGATTTTGGACAGGACAAAGTCGTTAATGCTCCAACAACATGGACTTTCGAGCAGTATGCCGGCAATTCGGTAAATAAACTTGAAGAGCTCAACGGCCTCTACCTCCGTGCCTCAGAGAAACATGACTTCAAATGTGCTGCAAGCCACATCAAGGTTACCCTTGCCGATGGCAAAACTATCAAAGGACAGGCAAGTCTTTCTATCCGCAGCCGCGATATTAAGCCAGCAGGAATAAAGATAAAGAGCGCAGGTGCTGAGAGCGGACTCGATTGCTGCGTAGCATTCAATGCAGCTTCGGCTGGCAAGGTGTATGTCGCTTTCCGTGCCAAAACTTCAGACGACACTCGCCTGATGAAGATTTTCTTCAAGGGCAAGAGCGACTCTAATTATAAAGAGGTGGCAAAGGTTGATGCCGGAACGGTCAAGGCTCTTCGCAACGGACTGGGAACTATTGAATTCACGTCCACTGAGGCCGGCACATTCGTTATCGGCGGCAACTGCTCACCATCACTCTATGCCGTCCAGTTCATCCCGAACAACTAAGGTAATTCAAAATTCTTATACTCATAACTCAAAAACTCAAAACTCAAAAGACTCAAAAACTCAAAAAACTCATAAAACTATGAAGAAATTTTTATTCACAGCAGCCATCGCAGGTATGGCTTTCGTGTCAGCATCGGCACAGTCAGGTATCAACCAAACAACGCTTTGGACTTTCGAACAGTTCCAGAACGGCGACAATGTAGCATCAAATGTTGCTGTCAACTATGGCAATCTGTATATTGTCGGTCACAACGAGACCAAGCTTGCAACAATCAGCAGCAAGAGCAACTCTACATTCAAGTTCGGAGATTACACATATTATGTAAACTATTACTTGAACGGAGCATGACTGCCGGACTGTAGGCAGGGTCGTACATCTGGTCGCCTGCACCACCGAGAGAAACCTCGGCACCGACATACATGCCGATGGAATCGCACATCTCGATAAAGCCCTTGGCATGCTGATAGTGGCACGCACGGATATAGTTGATGTTGGCGGCCTTCATCAGTTTCAGGTCCTTAAGCCAGTGCTCACGGGTAGTAGCACGACCGACAGTAGGCCACTCGTCGTGACGGTTCACACCACGGAGCTTCACCGGTTGGCCATTAATGCGGAACACTCCGTCCTTGGTTGAAATCTCACGGAAGCCAATCTTCTGGTTATACGACTGGACAACGTTGCCGTTTTCGAGCAGTTCCACCTTCAGACTATATAAATATGGTGTCTCAGCATTCCACTGATTGACATTTGGAACATGGATATTCTCAGTTGTCTCCCGGCTTGAAGAAGCACGAGCCTTGACGTCAACGGTCTCATCCTTAATTACCTTTCCAGCCTCGTCGGTCAGCAGAAAACGTAGTTTGTAAGGTTTGCCCGGACTCGGATAATTACCTGGCAGGGTTGTCTTGTTCTTATCGGCAACGATAGTTCTGACGGTAAGTTCACCATCACGGTAGTCATTTGAGAATGTCGTGTTTATTGCCACACGGTCTATCCAGCGCTTCTTAGGCATCGATTCAATGGTCACGTCGCGGTAGATACCGCCAAGAGTCCAGTCGTCATAAGTGTCGGTTTTGTATCCGGGATATACCTGGCGCACCCTGACAGCCAAGATATTGTCGCCTTTCGGGTTCAGGTCGCCGGTAATATTGAATGTAAACGATGTGTATCCACTGTCATGACGGCCAAGGTGCTTGCCATTCAGCCACACCTCGGCAGAGTTCCACACACCGCCGAAATGGAGCAGCACGCGTTTGCCGTTGAAGCCTTCGGGAGTTCTGAAGCGCAACCGGTAGAAGCCTTCGCTCGCCTTGTCGTCCTTAAATCCGCGGTAGACGGGCTCTTCATAGCCCAGTACGGCCCAATTGCTTGGTACGGGCGTTAGTTTGAAATTAGCAGATTTGTAGTCTTCACGTTGAAAGCCTGTGGCAGCAAACGAGTCGGCTTGCTCCACGTCCTTGGCATAGAAGAACTGCCACTCGCCATTGAGTGAGACGACGGTCTGTGCCTGAGCGACAATGCCCATGGCAAGCAGCAGTAGCATCATAATCTTTCTCATTTTAGTGCTGTTTGGTTATTTTGTGGGTTTATGCCGCAAAATTATCCATATATTGCACTTTATGGATTTGCTATCCTCCAAAAACGTTTGAAAAAGTACAAAATCAAAATTCTTTGAACGATTTATCATGTCTACATTAATATATTACTGATACCTTTGCAAATAATAAAACTCAAACTAAAGCTTATAGAATGAAGAAAATCATCTTATCTCTTATTGTTATTATTTCGGCTCTCTGTGCGAGCGCAAAAGATGACAACCCGACACCTGTCTATCTGGTGGCAGGACAGTCGAACACTGACGGGCGGATATCCAACGACGAATTGCCGCAGTACATTCAGCAGAACAAATACAAACATTGCTACTGGAGTTATGGAAGTGGAACGCTCTCCGGCAATGGACAGTTCGAACACTTTTGGCCACGAATGGTACATCCACGGAACCCGAGCCGTTGGGCTTATGATGCCGTGGTCGATTATTTCCTCGACCAAAGCCTTGGCAGCGATTTCTATGTCATAAAGGAGAGTCTTGGCGGAACATCGATTGACCCGAGCGCAACGAGCACTCAGGGTATGCACTGGAGTGCCGAGCCGGAATTCCTTGACACAACGGCAGCGTCGGATAAAGGCGGGAAGTCATTGCTGAAAGCATTTACCGACAACATTGGGGCGTGCATCGACAACAAGCTTTCGAAGTTGGATAATGGATATGAAATAAAGGCATTGCTTTGGCATCAGGGCGAGAGCGACCGTAAGGTTGGTGAGAAATACTATAAGAACCTTAAGGATGTGATTTCATACATTCGCCAGTATCTCGTGAAGAAGACTGGCAATGAGAAGTATGCAACTCTCCCGGTGATTATCGGCGGTATCGTCCATTCGGGCAAAGGCTGGTCGAATCAGGTCGGATTGGCTCAGAAACGTCTTGCCAATGAGGATAAGAACATTCATCTTGTCGATGTACACGATGCCACATTGCGGGCGGACAACATGCATTTTGATGCTGCCGGAGCCGAACTACTTGGCAGAAAGGTCTACAACGAACTTGTAAACCTTAACCTTGCAGGAAGAAATGCCAAGCCGGTGACCTACAAAGAACATTCGAGGATAGTGAAAGTCGGCACAGGCGGAGCCTTTATGTATGCCGATTTCCCCGACAATGTGTCTGGTCCTACACGTGCAGTGGTGGCGCTTCCTGGCGGAGGTTATGACCATCTTGCTATATCGCATGAAGGAACTCTGTGGTCGAAGTTCTTCAATGAACACAATATTGCATATTTCACCCTCGTCTATCGTCTGCCCGATGGCAATCCTTCAATACCTGTAGAGGATGCCGAGGCTGCTATAAAGATGCTCCGCGACAGTGCGAAAGTCTGGAGTATAGACCCTGACGGTATTGGCATTATGGGCTCGTCGGCTGGCGGTCATCTTGCAACGACCATTGCCACACACGCCGAGAAACGTGTCCGTCCTGATTTTCAGATTCTTTTCTATCCGGTAGTGACATTTGTCGGAAAAACTCACGGCGGAACACGGAAGCACTTCTTGGGCAAGGATGCCGACAATGCGGCTCTTTGCAACGAATATTCCAACGAACTGCATGTGAAGAAAGGTGTCACACCGCCGGCTGTCATTATCTTTGCAAAAAATGACAAGGCTGTGCCTCCGGCATCAAACGGTATAGCTTATTATGACGCATTGAGGGAAGCGGATATTCCGGCAAAACTTATTGAGTATCCTGAAGGTGGTCATGGATTTGGCTTCAAAGCGTCTTTCAAGTTTCACGAACAGCTGCTCAGTGACCTCGGAAGCTGGCTTGATTCAAACAACAAACACTGATAAAACAAATTTGGACCTCTTGACTAAGGTGAAAAATATGACAATGAAGAAAATATATCGTCGATGCCGGCAACTCGGGTCGCGACATCGGCTTCCCGACCTTCATCGGCGGTACACGCTCGGTGATCGGCGTGCAAGCTAAGATTGGGTTCTAAACCCCACCGCCCCCATACACAAAGAGACCGCCACGCAAATGCGAGGCGGTCTCCTGTCGTTTTATGTCATTGCTTGTCCATCTCCAGGAATCCAGGGAAGATGAGGTTGTTCTCCAATGCGATGTGCTCTTTCAGGTCAAGGAAGAACTGTCGCAGATTGGCGTTCATCAACCGGAACGACATGCAGCCGTCAGCCGGTGTGGTGAAGTGGTCGGTCAACTCAGTGATGTGCTGCCAAGCGTCGCCGGCGTCGTCGTGCTCCAGCATCAACTGTTTGATGGAGGCGTCGAGACAATCACACTTGGCGACCTGGCGTCCCTCCTCGTGGGCACGGTACAACTCATAGAGGCGTGGGAAGACTTCCTGCTCCACCTTGGCGAAATGTTTGTCGAGGTCAAGGAACGACTGCTCCACCGCCTTGGCCACCTCGTGCAGCTCGGGATGATGGGGTCCGTGGACGCGTTCCACCTTCTGCACCAGCCGCAGCAGGTCTTCGTGATAGAGGTGGAAGTTGCGGTGATGCTTCTTCAGCACGTAGTCGAGCAGCAAATCCAAAGGCCAGGCAGCAAAGTCTGGGGCTGAACCGCCATGCGCAGCGTCTCGGTCCAGACGTGCTATCACGTCGTCGGGGTTGAGATTGGCCTTTTTGCTGGCTTCCTCCAGCGTGTCGGAGCCATGGCAGCAGTAGTCGATACCCATGTTTTCGAGCACCTCGGCCCGATTGAAGTCGGCAGCGACGATGGAGCCGACGGTCATCTCTTTAGTCAATTTCTCACTCATAGTTGTTGTCTTTTAATGTTTCTGATGCTGCAAAATTACGATGTTTGTCGTAGCAATGCCAGTGAAATGCAAGGAAAGAATCTATTTCATCCATCGCTTTTATCGATAGATGTCATCCTCTTGCTTCGAACAAGCAAATGAGAAAGGACAGGAAATCCATAGTTTTCTTTGGTCATACCTCGCTTTTGCATTACCTTTGCAACCGAATGCAACAAGAGCATTTGCTTCACAACCGATAAGTAACAGGAAAGGAAATCTATGGAGATCAGACAACTTCACTATTTCGTCCATGCCGCCAAGACGCTGAGTTTCACCGAGGCCGCCCGTCTCTCGCATGTGGCGCAAAGTACGCTCTCACAGCAAGTGAAGCAACTGGAGGAAGAACTCGGCGTGCCGCTCTTCCATCGCTTGGGCAAACGCATCGCGCTCACCGCCGAGGGCGAGCTGTTTCTGCACGACGCAACACGGCTTCTCGACGACGAGCGACAGGCTCTGCAGCGCCTTGCCGACCTGAGCAGACTGGAGGGTGGCACGGTCACCGTGGGCATCGCCTCTGGACTGGGGCTCTCGGCCGTGCTCACTGACGCCCTGACAGAATATAACAAGGCTTATCCCCATGTCGAGATCCGCATCCGGCAGCTCGCCGCTCCACTGCTCACAGATCGGCTGCGGAACCACGACATCGACGTGGCCCTGACGTTTTCTCCCGGCAAGGAGGAGGGTCTTCAGGTGAGTCCGCTCTTCGCCACCCGTCTCTGCGCCATTGTCGGCGAGCACCATGCCCTGAGCAGTCGGTCGACCCTCAGTCTGGAAGAGATGGTCCGTCACCCACTCGTGCTGCCCAGTCCCGACATGTCGGTGAGACAGCGCCTCGACGACATGGCCCGCAAGCAGGGCATCGGCCTAAGCCCGACCGTGGAAGTCGACGACATCCCACACATTATCTATATGGTGCGCCTCGGACACTGGACGACCATCCTGCCCGATGCCGCCGTCGCTGCCATCCGTGGCATCACACGCATACCGCTGGAGGAGAGTGTGCTCATGCCCACCTATATCCTCACCCTGGCCAGTTTCTACCAGCGCAAGGCCGTGACAGAGTTTCTCAGGATGCTCTCCGAGAGTTCGCGCCTGATGCTCCAGACAAGCAACGACGATTGTGAGGTCTGTGGCGAGACGTTTCTCGTATAAGCACGTACCATCCCCCCACAGACCATCCACGAACCGCAAGGACAGTCATTCTTCCCGACACGCAACAATCAAATGGACCCACATATCGTCATCATCCTAGCAACAGTCATCACTGCCATCACGTTTCTTTTCAAGATGTGCAAGAGTCCGTCACCAGCCAGGCGCCGAAAGAGTCTAGGCCTTCTCATGCTCAGCGTGGCCTTGGTGGGCCTGTCCTTGCTGTGGACGAAAGGCTATGCGTGCAGTGCCATATTCCTTGGCATAATAAGCGGTGTCGACACTTACAAATACAACAAGCGGCATCATATCTCTTTTTGGTCCCCACAATTTGCTCCCATCATCATCAATGGCTATGACATAGGGGCTGCTCTTATCTTGATGGGGCTCCTCATCTTGACCGAATAAGTTGAATTACTGCTCTGCACCCCGAGCAGAGACGATTGCAGCCACATTTGGTGCAGATTCCTCCCTAAAGACCCTCCATAAAGACCCTCGCTAGCCATCCCTAAAAGGGAGGGGACGAGCCATGCATTGCAGTCACATTTGGTGGGGTCGCTGCCAAGGGTAAGTCGGTGCCCCGCGGGGCACACGCATGAGTAGCCCCGTACAAGCGAGGAACGAGCGCAGTAAGGGGATAGAGAAATCTTCCCTACTACCTAACGACGTGACCCGAGGGTCCCACGAGCATTTGATGCACAACAAGATATTCCCCTTCAACGATGGGGTTTCCCTAATTGATACTATATTCATGTGCTATTACAAGCGCTGTCACTATCTGATGATATCGATGTGGGTGTTCATAAGACGAAAACAGGTGACCGCTCTGCAACTATGTCCATGATGTTTTCTGAAAATAAAAGTCTGCTAACTTGGCGAGACTTTTCAGAGAAATCATTATATTTGCAAACGGAACCCATTAAAAGAAAGAATGATGACCGACAGCAGCATACACGACATAGAAGAAATGACGGGAGGCCGATACATCAATCCCTATACCGATTTCGGCTTCAAGAAGCTCTTTGGCACTCCGCTCAACAAAGAACTGTTAATCAGTTTCCTTAACTCGCTCTTCGAGGGCAAGGAGGTCATCCACGACCTCACTTACCTCAACGGCGAGAACCTGGGCAACAGCTTTGGAGACCGCCGCGCCATCTTCGACGTTTATTGCGAGAACGAGCAGGGCGAGACATTCATCGTCGAGATGCAGAAGGCCGAACAGCAGTTCTTCAAGGACAGGAGCGTCTTCTACTCCACTTTCGCCATACAGAACCAAGGGAAGAAAGGCGTGTGGGACTTCAAACTCAAGGGTGTCTACACAGTGGCCATCCTCGACTTCGTCTTCCCCGAGGGCGAATACCCCGACGACAGCCTCCGCCACGAAGTGAAGCTGATGGACATCGACGACAAACATGTCTTCTACGACAAGCTGACCTTCCTGTATTTAGAAATGCCGAAGTTCACCAAGAGCGAGGCTGAGCTGGAGACGATGTACGACAAGTGGCTCTTTGTCCTCCACAACCTCTCGCGGCTGATGAAGCGTCCTGCCGCCTTGCAGGAGCGCGTCTTCACCCGTCTCTTCGAGCAGGCCGAGATAGCGCGGTACACTCCCAAGGAGCTCCTGGACTATGAAGACAGTCTGAAGGTCTACCGCGACCTCAAGAACGTGATTGACACGGCGGAGATGAAGGGACAAAGGAAAGGGATTGAGATCGGGCAAAAGCAAGGCATCGAGATCGGTGAACTTAAAGCAACGAAGAGAATTGCAAGTACCATGAAGGCTCAGGGCTTTCCATTAGAATCAATCTCGAAAGCTCTCGGACTGTCCATTGAAGACATTGAGAAGTTATAACCTTCATGGTGGATGCCGATTCAGAAGCCAAGGTGAGCCATGTCTGAGTATAGCCTTGCTACCATTTCTGCGTATATCGTGCTCGTGTGACCTTTCGAATCACCTCGACAAAAGATAGGGAGGGTGTCCTGAATCCCAATAGACGAAGGAAAATAGTCATGATACGAGAATATCAAAAGAGTTCTACTACATAGTCACGGTATATCCAGTAGAGACGAAAACGGCCCATCCATAAAAGGACGGGCCGTTTTTTATTGCGTCATCTGCTAGTTCGACGACAGATGCTTGGTGAGGAACTTGTGGGACTCGAGCATCTCCTTGGGATCGAGGGCTTTGTCGAGTTCTTCCTTGGTCATGAGCTTATGCTCGAGCACGAGGTCGTAGACCGAGCGTCCGGTCTCGTTGGCCTCCTTGGCAATCTTTGTGCTGCTCTTGTAGCCGATGTAAGGATTCAGGGCGGTAACGATGCCGATGGAGTTCTTCACCATTTCGTAGCAGCGCTCCTTGTTGACGGTGATGCCGAGCACACACTCGTCGGTGAGCGTCGTGATGGCGTTGCTAAGCCACCAAAGACTTTCAAAGAGGCACTCCGTGATGACGGGCTCCATAACGTTGAGCTCGAGTTGTCCGGCCTCAGCGGCAAAGGTCACGGTGGTGTCGTTGCCGATGACCTTGAAACACGTTTGGTTAGTCACCTCGGGGATGACGGGGTTGACCTTGCCCGGCATGATGCTGGAGCCGGGAGCCTTCGGTGGAAGGTTGAGCTCATGCAAGCCGCAGCGTGGACCGGATGCTAACAGGCGCAGGTCGTTGCAGATCTTGGAAATCTTTACTGCCAAACGTTTCAGTGCTCCCGAATAGCTGACATAGGCTCCCGTGTCGGGCGTAGCCTCAACGAGGTCGGGCGACGAGACGAAGCTCTCACCGGTCAGCTTGCTGAGATTAGCGGCACAGAGCTTGGCAAAGCCAGGCACAGCATTCAGGCCGGTGCCAATGGCCGTACCACCCATGTTGATCTCGTGGAGCAGCTTCACGTTGCGCTCCAGGTTGAGGATCTCCTCCTCCAGGTTGTCGGCATAGGCATTGAACTCCTGCCCGAAGGTCATCGGCACGGCGTCTTGCAACTGCGTGCGGCCCATCTTGATGGCATCGCGATATTCGTCGGCCTTGTAGCGGAAAGCGGAGATGAGCCCGGTGAGCGAGCCGACGAGTGTCTTGTTCATGCGGATGATGGCCAAACGGATGGTCGTCGGATAGACGTCGTTGGTCGACTGTCCGCAGTTGACATGGTCGTTGGGATAGCAATATTGATACTCACCTTTCTTGTGGCCCATGATTTCCAGGGCGCGGTTGGCGATGACCTCGTTGGCGTTCATGTTGACCGACGTACCGGCGCCGCCCTGCATCATGTCGATCGGGAAATTCTCATGGAGCTTGCCGTCGATGATCTCGCGGCAAGCCTGCGAGATAGCTCCTGCAATCTCGTCGTTGATGGTGCCCAGGGCGTGGTTGGTCTGCACGGCGGCGAGCTTGACGTAGGCGATGGCGATGACATAGTCGGGATAGTCGCGCATCTTCTTGCGCGAAATATGATAGTTGTTGATAGCGCGCTGCGTCTGCACGCCGTAGTAAGCCTCAGCGGGTACCTTAAGTTCACCCAGGAGGTCTGACTCTACTCTGTATTTCTTTTCTTCTTCCATAGTAGTAATTGTGAATGGTTGATGAAAATGTTTATTGTTTACGCCTGCAAAGTTAGGCTTTTTCCCATGAACCTATTTATAAAAACCATATGCCTTTTTGCAAATAACGAAACAGTCCCTCATCGCAGTAATCAAGCCTATATTTGCAGAAGAGTTACTGCCGATGGTGAAAATCCCCAAAATATCTTAAAAAGGTTGCATCTTGGAAGTTTTTTGTCGAAAACTATATAACTTTGTAATATAATCGAACAATCTTTTTATGGATATTTTCTTAGATGTAAACAATGTCACCAAACGGTTTGAAAACCATGTGGCACTCAACAACGTGTCGTTGTCGGTCCGCAAAGGCCGTGTCTTTGGCTTGTTAGGTCCCAACGGCGCTGGTAAGACAACGCTGATTCGTATCTTGAACCGCATCACGGCACCGGACAGTGGCCAAGTGATCTTCGACGGTCGTCCGATGGAGCCTGACGACGTAATGCGGATTGGTTATCTGCCGGAAGAGCGTGGCCTGTATCGTAAGATGAAAGTAGGGGAGCAGGCCGTCTATCTCGCAAGGTTGAAAGGACTGAGCAAGGAAGAAGCGGTGACACGGCTACGAGCCTGGTTTGATAAGTTCGGTATCATGCCTTGGTGGAACCGCAAGCTCGAAGAGCTGTCAAAAGGTATGGCGCAGAAAGTGCAGTTCATCATCACGGTGCTCCACAACCCAGACCTGCTCATCTTTGATGAACCGTTCTCCGGCTTCGACCCTGTCAATGCCGAACAGCTAAAGCAAGAAATCCTTCAACTCAAGGAACAAGGTCATACGATCATCTTCTCTACGCACAACATGGCAAGCGTCGAAGAGATCTGCGACGACATTGCGCTCATCAACCACTCGGAGGTGGTCCTGCAAGGAGAGATGCGCCAGATCAAGGACAGGTTCCGCACAGGACTTTATGAATTGAAGACTCCTCAGACATTGACAGAAAAAGAACAGACCTCTTTCTCCGTCGTAGCTCACGATACACGGTTGGGCATGGAGCACTATCTCCTTCAGGCAAAAGAAGGGGTTACGGGCAATGAGCTTGTCAAGCAACTCTGCGGGCAGGTTGAGATTCACTCCTTCGCTGAGCAGATGCCCTCGATGAACGACATCTTCCTCAAGGTCATAGGAAAGGATACAAAGTGGAACGAAGAACAAATAGAAAGCAAGTCATGAACAAGATACTGATCATTATCCAGCGCGAGTTTCTCAAGCGCGTTCAGAAGAAGAGTTTTATCATCCTCACTATTGCTACGCCATTCTTGATGGCTGCTTTGATATTTGTTCCTCTCTGGCTTTCCTCTGTAGAGAACGACAAACAGCAGCATGTAGCCGTTATCGACCCCACGGGTGTTTATGTGAAGGCTTTGCAAGGTTCTCGTGCTTTCGAGTTCACGTCACAGCCGGCACTGACTAAAGATATGCAGGGAGAAGATTCCCCGTACGATGCCGTAGTATCTGTCTCGGGTGACTTGGTGAAGAACCAGGGAAAGGTGACGGTATTCAGTCGGAAAGAAGTTCCGGCCAATTTGCTCGATTATATCCATTCCCGTTTCGACGAGACCGTGCAAAAGCAGAAACTCGCCTCAGCAGGAATTCCCGGTCTTGACAAGATTATCGTTAATGTTCAGAAGAGTGTGCCGGTAGAAACCGTCAAATGGAATGAGAAGGGAGAGGAGCAGGCTTCGAATACCGATATAGCGATTGGTGTCGGCTTTATCTTTACCTTCCTCATCTATATGTTCGTCGTGTCCTATGGAGCGATGGTGATGCAGAGTGTGATAGAGGAGAAAACCAACCGCATCGTGGAGCTGTTGGTGAGCAGTGTCAAGCCCTTCCAGCTGATGATGGGAAAGATCATCGGCGTGATGCTTGTCGGCTTGGCGCAACTTGCTTTGTGGGCGGTCATGTTGGTGGTCATTCTTGGCGTTGCTTCCGCAGGTTTCGGGGTCTCCGTGATGTCACCGGAGGTGAATACCATCCTTACGGTGCTTACCAATCTGCCTTATATCGAAATAGGTGTCATGTTCTTGGTGATGTTCATTGGCGGTTATCTGCTTTATGCCAGTTTCTTTGCGGCAACGGGTGCCAGCATCAACGAACAGGAGGACGCCAGCCAGTTCATTGTTCCTGTGACGCTGATCACGCTCTTCGGACTCTATGCAGCCATGTACAGTGTGGAGAACACAGACGGCCCGTTGGCCTTCTGGACCTCTCTCTTCCCACTTACCTCGCCCATCGTCATGATGGTCCGCATTCCGTTTGGCGTACCTTTGTGGCAGGAAGTGCTTAGCGTCGTCCTGCTCTATGCCACGGCTCTCCTCATGATATGGCTTGGCGGAAAGATCTATCGTGTGGGAATCCTGATGTATGGCAAGAAGCCTACAATAAAGGAAATTGTAAAATGGCTTAAGTATTAATTTTGCCATTGTATTTACAATAACCAGTCGCGGAAATCTCAGCCTGCCCCAGCTTGCCGAACGGTATCACATCCGGGGTGACCAGAGCGCCTTCAGTAGTCACCGAAGCCTTAAGAGTCACCGACGCCTTAAGACAATCTTAAGGAACAGTTAAGTCAATCTTAAGCATCTTTGGCGAGGAAGTCCGTACCTTTGCACCGTCAAAAGAAAACAACAAGTATAAACATTTAAACAAGAATAGACATGGATAAGAAAAAATCAATCGAGACTTTGCAGTTCCTCACCACAGAGTTGTCAAATGGTGCTTTCGTACACATGGTGCAGGGCAAGTACTTCGAGGCCCAGGGCTTTAAGAAGCTCGGTGAGAAATACACCGGCCATTATCAAGAAGAGATGGGATGGGTGGAGAAGTTCATATCACGCATCCTCGACCTCGGCGGCGAAGTGAAGGTAGAAGACCGCAAGGGCAGCGAGATTGTCAAGGCTCCTCTCGATTATGTCAAAGCCTACCTCAACAGCCAGGAGAAGGGCGTGGAGATGCTCTACGGTTGCGTGGCGGAGGTATGTGGCGACCCCACAACCTACGACTTGCTGAAGGCCTATCTCGCCGATGAGGAGGAAGACCTCTACTGGAGCCAGGAGCAGGTGGAGATGGCCGAGATGATTGGCGAGCAAAACTGGCTGGTCAAGCAAATGTAACAAGCACGAGTAAGATTCGTCTGACACCTTACCGGAAAGATGACAGAGACAGGGAGATGAAAGACGTGATAAGATACTTCACCGACAGCATCTCTCAGTGTTTGTTTTATATAGTAAATGAGTTTTGATTTTCAAGGTAAAAAATTGTATGGACACTGTTTATAATTTTTGTGTGTTGAACAAGAAAGGCAACAAGGTGGGCCTTTCGCAGTATAAGGGCAACGTGCTCTTGGTGGTGAACACGGCTACGGGCTGTGGCTTTACCCCGCAGTATGAGGAACTGGAAGCCATGTACCGTCGGCACAAGGGCTGCGGCTTCGAGATTCTCGACTTCCCTTGCGACCAGTTCGGTCATCAGGCACCGGGCAGCGACGAGGAGATAACGGAGTTCTGCCAGATGAAGTTCGGCACCGATTTCCCACAGTTCAAGAAGTGTGAGGTCAATGGCGAGAACGCACTTCCTCTGTTCCAATGGCTCAAGTCGCAGAAAGGATTCAAGGGATTTGATGCCGACAACGAGCTGACTCCCGTACTTGAAAAGATGTTCAACGAGAAGTGCCCGGGCTGGCGCCAGAGCAGTGATATCAAGTGGAACTTCACCAAGTTCCTCATCAACCGCAAAGGAGAGGTCGTTGCCCGTTTCGAACCCACACATGACATGGCCGACGTGGAGCGACAGGTGAAGAAACTGCTGTAAGAGCCGAAGAGTATCGCTATTAGATATTAAAGCAATACGGGCCACACGAAGAAAATGGCCGACATTGTTGCTGCCGTTACAGGTGTGAAGGCTGAGGATGTAAGGTTGATAATCGTGAGTTTCATTGCCGTGGCGCACTCACACTTCTGCATCGGGGACATCCCAATGACGAAGATCTCATGAATCTGAAAGCATTTTTGAAAATCTCCACTTGTAATAACACAAACGGGAATATGCGGCAGTGATGCTACTGCTGTCATATTGAATTCTGACAGAAAGGGCGAACTTGCCGACGAGAAGAAATATCGTGGGCAAAGTCTGCCTTTTTTGTCTTCATATATCGGTTTTTTGAGAAAAGTGTTGTAAATTTGCAATTGATTGAAAATAACTTAGTTGCCAGTTGGTAATGATATAGTCTGACTGGTATCGTTACGGTTCAGAATGTTTGTACCCCGTTTCATCTTAACGTTGGGAGTATATACAATACTCAACTTTCGCAAGTGAATAAATCCGAGACATATAGGTGCATAAAAATAGCTAAAGGCTTCCGTAAATCGCGGAAAATCAGTATCTTTGTAGTGTCAACAAACAAAGCACCAAATACCTTTAGCTATGCGCAAAGATACATCAATTT
>Ga0256407_10008123_pt1 | contig 15525 bp, 16 predicted proteins | sample RumenRJG_04DNA_FD_193489 | JGI IMG/M metagenome (GOLD analysis project Ga0256407, IMG submission 193489) | Bovine rumen microbial communities from Lethbridge, Alberta, Canada - RJG_04 | ecosystem: Host-associated > Mammals > Digestive system > Stomach > Rumen | place: Canada: Alberta...
GGAGGTTTCCGATGATGTTGTAAAAGCCATTGCCAAAATGCAGCCACAATATGCGGTTTTGCGTGATAGCTCATTGAAGGACGACAGTACTGCTACAAACTTCGAGCAAATCTTCAAGACTTTCAGTCCCACAACAACCTGTAAAATTTTGTAAGTTATGAAATTAAAATTCAAAGAACAACAATATCAGTTAGATGCAGTAGAGAATACCATTCGGGTATTTAATGGCCAGCCCAATCATGGCTTGGCAGAGTATGTTATAGACAAAGGTAAAACATACATTATCCAAAATGGTAAGAAAGTTCCAGTTCCACACCTTGAATTTGACTCTGCAGGATTCAAAAATAGTGATATCGTATTGACAAGAGAAGAGATTCTTGATAATATACACAAAGTACAGACAGATAGCAACATTAAATTATCCAATGACTTGGTTGATAAACTGGGGCATTGTCAACTTGATATAGAAATGGAAACAGGTACAGGAAAAACTTATGTTTACACCCGTACCATCTTCGAACTGAATAGAAATTATGGTTGGTCTAAATTTATCATAGTTGTACCAAGTATTGCTATTCGTGAAGGTGTAAGTCAGAGCTTAAGCTTTACAGAAGACCACTTCATGCAAATATACAGCAAGAAGATTCGCCATTTTATCTATGACAGTAACAATTTGAGTGTGATTGATACAGAGTTCTCTCAGTCAAATGAGATCAGCGTAATGATTATCAATACCCAAGCATTCAATACGATTCGTGAAGGTGCTAATAATAAGGCTGCACGTATTATTAATGACCGTCGTGAAGAATTTGGATATCGAAAGCCAATCGATGTGATTGCTGCCAATCGCCCTATTGTCATACTTGATGAGCCACAAAAAATGGGTGGTGCTGCTACACAGGCATCACTAGCTCGTTTTAATCCACTCTTTACCCTTAACTATTCTGCAACGCATAAGGAAGCGCACAACCCTGTATATGTGCTTGATGCCCTTGATGCGTATAATAAGAAACTTGTTAAGAAAATCGAGGTGGTTGGTTTCGAATTGAAAAATTTGCATGGAACTGATAAGTATGTGTATCTTGAAGACATTATTCTTTCTCACAATGAAGCACCTAAAGCTCGTCTCGGGTTTGAGTATCAAGCAAAATCAGGCAAGATAAGTAGAGTTTTCAAAAATCTTGGTGAAGGTGACAGTCTCTATTATGAAAGTAATGAACTGCAGCAATATCGAGACTTTACTATAAGTGACATACATGTAGATGTGAACAATTCTGCCTATAGTTTCGTAGAGTTCTCCAATGGAAGGAAACTTTATGTAAAAGACATCATAGGTGATGTTACAGCTGAACACAAGGCTAGAATACAGATACGTGAGACTATCAAAGCACATTTCCGTAAAGAAAGTGCTCTGTTTCACAAAGGCATTAAGACATTGTCACTTTTCTTCCTTGATGAAGTTGCCAACTATCGCAAATACAATGATGAAGGGGAACAGATACTTGGTCGCTATGGCGAAATATTCGAGGAGGAATATGTGTCGGCTCTCAATGAAGCGCAAAACATGTTCGATCCTGAATACATGTCTTATTTAGGTTCTATTGACGTACATCATACTCATACGGGCTATTTCAGTATAGATAAAAGGAACAGGGCTGTTAATAGTGAAGTAAGAAGAGGAACAGACATAAGTGACGATATTTCTGCTTATGACCTGATTTTGAAGAATAAAGAAGCATTACTTGATATTAATCGTCCTGAACGATTCATATTCTCCCATTCCGCATTACGTGAAGGTTGGGATAATCCTAATGTTTTTCAGATTTGTGCTTTACGCCAAAGTAATAGTGTTTCCCAGAAGCGTCAGGAAGTTGGACGTGGTTTGCGTATTTGTGTAAATGGTAAGGGTGAGCGACAAGATGCAGAAACATTAGGCGAAGATGTTCACAAGATTAATAAACTTACAGTCATCGCCTCTGAAGGATATGCATCATTTGTCAACGATTTGCAAAGCAAGATCAAAGAAGATCTTTATGACCGTCCAACAAAAGCGGACATCGATCTATTCAAAGATACATTCTTGTTCTCGGAAACAGGAGAAAAGGTGCAAATATCAACAGCCGATGCCCAGGAGATTATCGTCCAGTTACGTATGAATGGATATATTACAAAGAAAGGAGAGGTCACTGATAAATTCCGCGATGACTTGAAAGCTGGCACTTTGCCTTTGTTCGAAGACAATTTGGCACCAGTTTCTAAGGCAATATATACACGAGTTCAGACTATCTTTGATGATAGCGTAATTGAAAAGATGATTGAGAATGGTGGCAAACCTCAGACACCAGAAAATAAACTGAATGATAATATTAAGAAAACTGAGTTTAAGGAATTGTGGAAGCGTATCAACCACAAATATGCATATACTTGTGAATTTAGTTCAGAAGAATTGATTCAAAAGTGCGTCGAAGCAATTGATTCTGAATTGCAAGTTACTCAACTCTCATATACGACAACTCGTGGTACACAGAAAGACACTCTGCGAAAGGTTGACTTCACAGGCGGCGATATGATGAACAAAGGAAAATCCGATACAGAAGTGTTGAAGACGGCAATTGTTTCTAACGTTCGCTATGATTTAATTGGAAAAATTGCATCAGGAGCAACACTGACAAGAAAGACCGTTGCTGACATCCTTACAAAGATTCGTCCAATAAAGTTTGATATGTATAAGGCAAATCCTGAAGAGTTTATCTCTAAGGTGACGCAAATAGTACGAGAGCAGAAATCTACTATTATCGTTGAGCATATTGAGTACAACCAAATTGAAGGTTCATACGATATGGATATTTTCACTCAGGAAAAACACACTTCTATGGATAAAGCCTTCAAAGCAGATAAGAGTATATTGGACTACGTGTTTACCGATGGCAATGCAGAAAACAGCATTGAACGGCAGTTTGTGGAGAAATTGGAGGAAGCCAACGAGGTAGTGGTGTATGCAAAGCTACCAAAGGGTTTTCATATTCCAACACCAATGGGAAACTATTCTCCAGACTGGGCAATAGCATTCGAGGAAGGTAAGGTAAAGCACGTCTATTTCATTGCTGAGACAAAAGGCAGTATGTCTTCTTTACAGCTTCGTGATATAGAAAAGAACAAAATCAAGTGTGCAGAAAAACTCTATGAGAAACTTGCACGTGATGACGTTAAGTTTAGTTTTGGTAAGGTAAATAGTTTTGAAACATTATTGAATTTAGTAAAATAGTATATGAGGTACTGGCATGAAGCTATTGACTGTAAAAGTCATTTTCAAAAGACCAAGAGAGAAGCGCCTTTCATCGTAATTGGCTATCAATTTAATTACTGCATTGAAGAAGATAAACGAATATTAGATTGTATAATCTCGAGTAGTATTGAACTCTCTGGAAAAGTTAATGCCGGGGCTGCAAATGATTCGACAACAGGACGTTCCCGAGACAGGTTGCTTGCAAACTGTCTCGCTGGAATGTCCTCTGAATATTGTTGGAAACATTTCCTGAATTTTAAAAAGGAGTGCGTACGAACAACATCCTTTGTTTCTGCTGCATGCCAAATAGATTTGGAAATTATTGCTAATTTAAAACGCATAGAAGTCCGTTCTTCTTTTCCTAGAAATGGTGTTCCTTTTGCGATATGCCATCCAGTTAAGGAATTCGACATTTTAGGCCCATATAGTAATATGTATAAACCAGGGGAAATAAATAAGGACTACTATGTTAGAACGCTTTTCCCATTTGAGCATCCTACAGATATTATAGAAAAAATAAAATCAGAAGACTTCACTCTCTTCTTAACTGGTGGCGCAACCTTTGATATGATGTTTGACCCTAAACTCTCATTAGAGAAAGATCTCATACCAGAAGATAGCTTTGGAGTCACACAGAAAACCTCATATAGAGTTGTTCCTTTCCATTTAGCACTTGATTGTAAAGAGTTGTACAAACTGATTACACAAGAAACTTAGGGAGGATATTCTTTTCTCCGGACTCTATTATTTGTACAAACTTAGTCATTCAGCTGTAACATAATGTCTTATCAGCTGAATGAAGTATCTTGTTGTGTGTGGTCGTATACGAATATAGCATTCCCTTGCGACATCATCTTCAACGTATTTAAGAAATTCGTCTTTAATTCTTTTTATTGCAGGAGCAAATGTTTTAGCTGGTTTATCTTTCTGGCCTAACATATTTTTTATGGCTTTTATACTTTTCTCACTAAGTTGCTCTGTTTTTGTGATATGTCTGTAAATCTCACTCATTTCTTTAATATACCCAGGCAACTGGTTCTTATTTAATCCCTCTGGATGTCTCAGGAAAAGTATATATAATGCTTTCGTCGCTGGATCTAATTCTATCTCTCCCAGCATTAGATTACCAGTATACTTGAAATTCATCAAGAATAACCTGCAATCTTTATCAATATGAATAACAGGTGATATGGCACCATGTTCTTTTGTATATCGGTAGGAATTATAAACAAGGTTCTTTAGGGTTTCTAAGCTTACCCCCATTGACCTTAAACAAATTGTTGTGGCCCAAAAGATTTCATATAATCCATTCACATCATTAACTTCTTTAACCTTAAGAGCCATTTCTCCGGCAAGTTGGTTCTCTGGAGAATTATAGTAGTCATCTGGGAGTTTTATTGCTAATGTATTCGGGTCTATTGGATCCACAAAAGGAGTGTTGGCATAGTCTTCACGATCTACGTCTCCACCTATATAAATAATCTCCATGTTCTCGTCTTTGATATAACCATCTATATCAAAAGGATGGTCAGTATCACACTGGCCATACCAGAATTCTGTAGGTTGTGGATTAGAATGATACTTATACCAGTTACTATAATCCACTTTTACGAACCTGAAGTTTTTCTTTTTCATGAGACTTTTCGTTATAATTCTTGTGCAAAGATAGTGTTTTTCCACAAAATATATCGATATATTTTTCTGAAATGCAGTTTTGGTGGGTGGTTTTCTTGTTTGGAGTTTACTTTTGTTCTTACTTTGCAACCAGAATCAGGCACAATACGGTCGTAAATCGCAAAAGTGCTGAAGAATGTGGCCAGAATCCTGCAAAGTTCTCCAAAATGCAATAAGAGGTCACGAAACATAGCGGCTCTAAATTTAAGAAGGGTTGCTCTCTGTACTAAAGAGGTGTTTGGAGATACCTGCAGGTTAGTACGAGAGTGGCCCTCTTTGGTTGACATACTATTATAAATTTTATATACATACAATTATGAAACAGTTATTTATCACAATTGCAATGATGCTGACAGGTATTTCAGCAAATGCACAGGAAGTTAAGGTTGTAGAGCCAGAGTTTATCAACAGCTATTGCATCTTGACAAGTGATTCAACGTTTGCTACTCTTCCCAAGGAGTCTGGGGTTATTGGTAAACACGAGAACAAAGTTAAAAAATGGTCTAAGTGGATAGGCGGTGCGGCAGATATCGTAGGTGCTGGTGGTATGATAGGTGCTGCTACTGCAGGATCGGTTGGCGGAGTTATCAATGGAGTGAGAGTAGTGGGAGGAGCTGCAGGTGTGGCCAGCGCAGCAGGAACCGTAAGCGGTCTTGCTGGTTCTTCAGGCATGGACATCATCTTCAAGGGAGGTCATTCGCCATACTCAGTCAAACTTGACGGCAATAATATTCGTCTGCTTATCAAAGGTGAGAACAATGAGACGGATCCGATGGACTCCTATCGTATTGTGAGATTTAAGGAATCCAAGAAAGAACGACGTATACAGTGGATTGAATTTGAGGCAGCATTGATTGGCTCTGATGAGACCAAGAAAGCCGGCTATGTTCAGTTCGAGGGTCACAAATATGGTAATCAGTCGTATCTCTTAACCATTCCTGCCAGTGAATTGGAGAAAGGTGAGTATGGCATTTTCTATATGAGCATTATCACGGCAACAGCCATTCCTGTGGGAACATTCAGCGTTAAATAGGATTTGGTCATGCTAACACTCAATCTATGGATATTCATATCTATGATATATAAAGGTCTTTGGACAATTGAGAGATTCAACAAGGTAATAAAATAGTAAAAATTTAAAACTTAAAATTATGGAAATCTTATTATTGATTGCATTATTTGCTGGTATCTTTGGTGGCAACGATTCAAAGAGTGACAAGGATAAGAAACGTAAGCGTGAGGCCAGAGAGCGCAGAGAACGTGCGGAGAGAAACCGCAGGTATCATGAGAGCCTGGGTTATTATGAGCATCTCTATGGTCAAGGACATCCTTAAACTTATAACAATAGAAAGAGAGAAATGGACATAGTGCAAGAAACTTTGAATTACGACCTGGCGATAGAACTGATTGCAAAGTTGCGCTCAGATGCTATTAAGCGCAAGCACTCAGCCACATCGGATGAGGAAAGACAGAAAGCAGATAATGAGATTAAAGTATATAATGCAGACGAAAGTGTGCTGAACGGCTACGGCTCTGATGAAGCCAGATTATCTGTCTATGACAAGGTGTTTAGGTTCTATGCACCGATTGTCAAAGAATTGTAATCATAAACGATGTGATATAAGGATGGTGAGGATGGTTAGTCTGGAACTCTTTTATTACAGTACGATGGAAATATATCAAAAACTCACGGACTGGATGGATTCCGATAATATTGATGATGATTGAATTAAACGATACTACATTAAAAAGAAGATCTATGGAGCAGAAGATTTTTCAAGGTCATGCAGACCACTTTGACGGTTTAATGGACAGTCAGGCACTTGTAGAAAAGGGCTATCTTCAGAAGGTTCTAGAAGATGCATTGCTCACTGATGTCGTAAAAAGACGTGGATATCCTGATGTTACTTATTTGAAGTATACAGAAAAAGAGATGGGTATCGATGCTATTTTGGAATTGAACGAAAAAAGGAATACCTTAGAGTTTATTTCGGGATACCCGACCCAAAATGGTGTTGATGTTGAGGTAGAAATAGAAGAAGTATATATATGGGACAATGGGATGGAAGCAACCATAGAATGCTCTCATGACGCATGGGATTTTGCCTTCTTTGCCACAGACTACCTACGACACCAAGATATGTATAAAAAGGGGAACCGCTTAAAAGTAAACCTTTCGGCTCTTGGCATATTCGTTGAGAAACCTATGGAATCTTTTAGCTTCGAGGGGCAACAAGCCATCGATTGGTATGCCAGGACAGGTCAAGAACCTCGAAGAGATGAGGATGGGAACATTTTGCCAGCGTTTTTTGACTTATCGAAGATGGTGGCTTTCCTGAACACTAAACGCGAGATTCCTGATATTGCAGAGTTCCAGTCGCCAGTTAGTTCTCTTGAAGAGCAGGCCTTTTTAGGGATAGATTTCTTTAAAACACAAATCTGTGTGTGTAATCATGATAATACAAAGGTTGAGATTCCTTTGTTCTTCCGCAAAGAAATGATGCCGGAGCTTAAGGTCGGTAATTCCGTCAGAGGCTGTTTATGGCTTAGTGCATACATAACGATTGACGATGACACTTTGTTTCAGATGTTGTACGATGAACAAATATCAAGGCTGGAGTTTATCAAATTTCGATCAGCAGAGATTCGCCATGAGTTCTATTCATTCTGTCGTAAGAATAAGTATAATGCTGATGAAATGGCTGCAGAGAAATTTTTCGACTGGATGTTTGCTGAAGAAGAAAAGGCTCACACAGAAGGTTTAGATTAATTACAAATAGGGGAGAAAGCATTGTATATGGACAGGACGTATTATTATAATTATCTATGGGATTACATCCTTGAAGTTGGTGACAGGATTATTGGCTTTGACAAGGCTATCCTTAAAGATAGTGACGCTCTTCATGAGTTCGTTGATGAAAGGGCCCAACTTGCACTCGAAGAGTACAAACGTAATAGTGACATGCTTGGTGGCTGTGGTCAGGAGCTAGCCATGCAAACGCTGCTTGCAGGCTTGACAGAATTGGAGCCAGATGAAGATGACATCTTGACTGAAGAAGATGGAGATTATAAATCAGAATATAGAATCATCATTGCAGGATCAAGGAGTTTTGATGATTATGATTTGTTGTGTCGAGAGTGCGATGATTTTATAGGGGAAAGTAAAGATTCCTTCAAAATCGTAATTTTAAGTGGTGGAGCTAAAGGGGCAGACCGCCTAGGAGAGCGATATGCAGAAGAGAGAGACTATGACATCGAGTGGCATGCAGCTCAGTGGAAGAAGTATGGTCGCTCAGCGGGAATAAAGCGAAATGAAGAAATGGCCAAGAGAGCCCATTCTTTAATTGCTTTCTGGGACGGCTTATCGCATGGAACAAAGAATATGATCGATACAGCTAAGGAAGCAGGTTTGTATGTCAAGACAATCATGGTAAACTCGGGAACTGTGCTATGTTTTTCTGACTATGAGACAAGATACTTTCAAGTACAAGAAGGTGGAAAAGACTATATCCTCGTTCAGCGTAATAAATTAGGTGACGATGACACATCAGTTCCTCATCGAATAGATGACAACAGCCCTTCTGATATGAAACCTGTGTGCGAAGGGATTAACTGGAGTCTTGAAAGATGTATTGGTGTTATGGAAACCAGATTTTATTTCAATCGATTAATTGATGATGGTGATGGTAAGTCAGAGATGATAGAGGTAGAACCACATTTTAAGAAAGTTGTAGATAAAAACCTTCCTCCAAACGTCATAAAAGTAAACAAATTAACTACCCCTGTTACTATCCTTCCTCCCTTAACAAATCCTACAGCGGAATTGGAAAAGATGGTGGGTTGTGATGAGATTAAGCGGAAAATCATGGACCTAAAATCCCTTACGGAGTATAATAAAGTCTGTTTCCAGCATTCTCCGGAAGTGCCTGTGATGAAGATTTTCCTTCATTCGCTTTTCTATGGTAATCCTGGAACGGGTAAGACTACGATGTGCCGTCTATACGGCTCTCTTCTGAAAGATGCAGGGATTCTGAGCAAGGGGCATGTGGTCGTAGCAGACAGGTCTGTGTTTGTAGGTGACTGTTTCGGTGATACGGAAGCTATTCTGAACGAACTCTTAAACTATAGCCAAGGCGGGGTGCTGATGTTCGATGAAGCCTATCTATTGGAAGGTAATCATCCCAGCGATCCCAATAAAATGATTTTGCCGATGCTGTTGTCTGCACTCGCCGATGATAATAACAAGGACTTTGCCGTAGTGCTCTGTGGCTATAAGGATAAGCTTGATAAGATGATAGACAAGAATCCAGGACTCTATTCACGCTTTATCAACCGCTTTGAGTTCAAAGACTACTCACTTGACGAACTTACCGAGATTGGTCAACGCTATCTAAGGTCATACGGGCATACGTTCTCCGCAAGCGGATTGAAGAAGTTCCGAGAGACGTTGTCTGTAGCCATGACTGGTAACCGGAATACCTGGGCAAATGCACGCTCAGTCAAGAGCATGATTGACAATACCTATATCCAGCGTGCCAAGCGTTATGCCAGAGAAGGCAAATATGAGAGAGAAATTATAGCAGATGATATCTCAACTATTCCAGTTGACACGCGTCGTAAATTAGGATTTTAATCTATGTCGTAAGTTAGAAACAGTTATGGAATATAATAATGAAATCAAGAAAATCGGCAATATGCTGATGTTTCACCCAGATGAGGTGAATTTCTGTTGGGAGAATGGGAAGGTTGGATTAATAAAATCCGACGGAAGTGTCTTCTGTCCCACAGAATTCAACCAAATAGAAGTATGTGAGAAATATATCTATTTTCTAAAGGATGGATTGGTTACCCTATACCAGCCAACACACATACGCAGTTGGAATATAGAATATGAGACAAAAGGTTATATCTATGCATATAAGGGAAAACTTGGGTGGAAAGACTCAGAGGGTGAAATCCTGATACCAGCAAAGTATGACGAAATCAGTAGATGGGGTGAAGATGTCTATGAAGTCCTATCAGGTTGCCACTGGCACTACATCAATAGTGACTTAAAGGAGATTCTAACTGATTTTTCTCAGCTGGAAGGGGATGAAGATGATGAGCCGCCCTTCGATTTATATCATCCAAATAATAAAGTCTTGACAATTCAGGAATATGTCGGTCATAAAGTTAGTTGTGACTCGAACGTGGTAAATATAGATGGGACATGGGTGCGTCTCAGCCGAAAGACGGGTAGAGAAATCTCAGAAATGCTGGTGAACTCTGAAGATGAATACCCGATGACAGAAGACAACCTGCGACTGTTCAATAATTCTTTTTCGTATGAATATGGTGTTTATCTCATGCACTCGAAATCGGAGAAAGGTGTTTGTGACTGTTTGCGTCAGGCATATAGGATGGGAGCTTATAATTCTTCATGGTATTATCTTGTGAAGGTATGGAAGGCTCCTGGAGAGGAGCCGTCAGCAGGAGAGCTGAGGGCAATAAGGTATTCCATAGCTAAAAGTCAACAGCTCGGCCGATTAGAATTTTCTTTAGGACACGATATTGCGTTAAATTCAGGTGAGACCAAGATGATAATGGTTACCCATTACAATGAACGCTGTTTCCCTCCATCTATCGAATTTGACTGGACGGACTTCCTCAACGAAAAGACCGTAGATGAAATCATTTCCTACATACCTATTCTCAAAAAGACCGTGAAAGAAACTTACCTGCCGGACTACATCAAGGAGGTATGGTGGGATATGCTACACGACAGGATTAACGACATCAACTTTGATCCAAACAGATCATGGGAAGAGACGGAACGTGTTCTTGATTTCTTCAAGAAGGATGACACTTCATACCTCCGAGGTGTTAATTGGTGTGTAGAACGTTTTATGGGTTGTGACACATCAAAAACAGACCCATATTTCTATATTAACAAACTGAAATGGTTATTAGAAAATGGTGCTAACGTTAACTTTATCGAGAGAGGTGAAACAGGATTGGATAAACTAAACAAGCAACCTGATACATTCCTTAACAACTGCCCTGTAACAGAAAGCATTATTGAAGAATGCAAGCAGCTGATGCGCCAACATGGAGCTTTGACCATCAAGGAACTGTTACGTGTGGAATCAGAGAACGATGATTACAGAGTTGAACTGTCAAGAATGAGATAATGAAAAGCATTACTATAGAACAGGTGAATCTGCTGAAGAATACGACGTTACAGAGAGGTGAGAACGCATGGGATTATGTGCTTTCTTTGTCCGATGATACTCAACGTTGGGTAGTAGCAGGTATTAATTCATGTATAAAAAGGGGATATAGTCTTGACCGACTAACTATCAACTGGGAAACACGTGAACTAAGGTATTCGGGGTGTGATTATACGAACAAGGATCTTGTTTCCCATAAAAGCGATGTCCCCGAATGGCCAATTATGGATAACCTTGATGATATAGCGGCATATATCAAAGACTTACCTTCTGGGTGTTCTGGTATTTCACGTAAGTCAATTCAGGAAGAGTCAGACAGATTAATCTCTGTGGCAAAAGAAGTTGGGGACTTTATTCCTTCAGACAGTTGGAATTCATTTGGTTGTCGTACGAAAAAAATGAGTGGGGAAAGCATTGTATTCTATGATGAAAAGAAACAACGGGTCGTTAAGTTGAGAGATCCCTTTGCGTACATGCCCCTCAAAAATAACAATCCCTATAATGTCCTTTATGAGCATCATATTCATAATCACTTTTTTGGAGATGTTGGCTATCATTTCCTTGGTATCAGTCAAGATCCTGTAAGCGGAAGTGTGAGGCTTGTTTTTGACCAACTATTCATAGACACTCTTGAAAGACCAACTAAATCAGAGATTAACAAGTGGTTTGAGGAACGAGGCTTTCGTCTTACAGATGACGGATATTATTATACTGATGGCTATGTATCCTTAACTGATGTATGGGCAGACAACTGCCTAAAAGATACAGAGGGCAATCTTCGATTTATCGACCCCATTATCAGGTTTGAGAAATCACCCAAAGAAATCATTTGGGGCGAAAAAAAAATTTAGAAGTACGCCATCCTTATTGATGGCATACTTCTAAATGTTAAGCAAAATCCACAGCGATTAATCTTCGTCAAAGAACTTGCCCTTGGGCATAGCGGCATCTTCGGCAACGCAACAGTTGTAGCGTTCGCGGCTGCGGCGCTCGCGGGCGAACATGGCCTTGGTACCGGCTTCGTCCTGCTGAAACTCCATATGCTCATCGATAGCAAAGGATTGGGCCATGGACTCTACATCAAGGTTGTCTGTACCGATGAGGGTAAACGTCCAGCCCTGCTTCTTCAGCTTCTCAATCATGGTGCGTACCATTTTCAGCGTCCATTCCTCGCTGCTGTTCTCTTCGCCGTCGGTGATGATGGTCACCAATACATGATCGCCGTCCTCAATTTGGGCATTGACTTTTGATATACCTTTGCCAATGGCATCATAGAGAGGCGTTCCGCCACCAGGGTTATAAGCTTTCCAACTGAGGTCTTTGGTCTTTAGTGCCGATGCGTTGTCGTAGTGCCAGGTGGTGTGCCCACTATCGAAGGTAAGCAGGGTAACTAACTGCACTTGGTCGGGATATTTCTTCTGCATCTGACGGACAGTCTGCAGGGTTTCGTTCATGCCTGTGAATGCCTGCTTGCGGATGACGGACATCGAACCGCTTTCATCGACAATAATCAGGTTGTGAATGCGCTTAGTTGGAAGTGGGTCTTGCATAATCGTTTTCATAATTGTACATTTTTAAATAGTGAATACTCTGTTTAAGACGTCTTTTATCTCTTTGAAGATGATTTTCGGAAAAAATTAAGTTGAAATGAGATTTTTTTTGTAATTTCGCAGAAAATATCTATTTATGTATCATCATCAACTGTCAGAACAGGCTATTATTAGTGGATTCCGTAAGGGAGATGCCAACATTATCCGGGATTATTTCTACGGATATTGTCAGGCAGGCTATTATGTCTTTGACCAGCGTTATCAGTTGAGTGAGAAGGAGAACCTGGATTTTATGTCGCTGGCTCATCAGTATGCCATCTACCTGATGGAGCATGACTGGAAGCCTTTGGAGGATCACTCGCCGAATGTCAGTCTGAAAACCTGGCTCATCAACGGGTTCCGCTATGTGGTGCTTGATGCGTTGAAATGGTACAAGAAAGAGTATGGCAGCATCACGTTTGAGGATTATTTGCGGTCGTTTGATGTGACGAGCGACTTGCGGCTGCAGTTCAATCGGATGGTGGAGGATGTATGTGACCATGCTCCACTTGACAGACAGGAGAGGCTACTTATCGACATGCTGCTGTTACGTGGCTTTAAGGGAAAAGAGATAGCAGCTCAGATGGGGATGACTCCATCTGCCATATCGCAGAAATACAAGAAACTGAAGGAAGAAATCATTATACCGTATTTCAAGAAGAACTTCGATATGGACTTGGATATGGTGGAGGTGATGGACGAGCGGGCAATACTCGGTCGCGAGGCCACGATGGAAGAACCTTCGATGCCAGCACCGATGTCAGGAGCTATGCCCGACATGTACGAGCCGATGGCATACGAGGATATGGATTTTTCAATATCAGATATTATGGAGCAGAAGAGATTGCAACGCCACACTTTGACCAACGGTCAAAGAACAACACCAGAGTTTATTACATCGTTGGAGCCGAACGAGATCTTTGTATTCGGCAGCAATTTGAGAGGTATGCACGGAGGCGGTGCTGCATATATCGCCTACCGCAAGTTTGGAGCTATCATGGGTCAAGGCGTGGGTCTGCAAGGTCAGAGCTATGCCATCCCAACGATGCAGGGCGGCGTAGAAACCATCCGCCCGTATGTGGATGAATTCATCTGGTTTGCCAAGCAGCATCCCGAATTGACATTCCTCGTGACTCGCATTGGCTGTGGCATAGCCGGATTTACTGATGATGAAATCTCTCCGCTGTTTGAAGAAGCACACTCGGTAGAGAATATTGTATTGCCTCCTAATTGGTAAGATATGTTAGGAGCAATAATAGGTGATATTGTTGGCAGTCGTTGGGAGTTCAATCCGACTAATGACTACGATTTTGAGTGGTTGTCAAGTGAGAACGGCTTTACAGACGATACTATTTGTACGGTGGCTGTGGCTGATGCTCTTTTGAAAGGTAAGGACTTTGGCGAGAGCATCCATGAATGGTGCCGACGTTATCCACACCCAATGGGAGGTTATGGTGGTAGGTTTTCCCAATGGGTTCGCAGTGATAATCCCCAGCCCTATAACTCATTTGGTAATGGTGCTGCAATGAGGGTTAGTCCTGTGGCTTATTGGTATGAGTTTCTTGACGAAGTGTTAGAGGCAGCAGAAGCTACTGCTTTGCCTTCGCATAACCACCCAGAAGGCATCAAGGGCGCACAGACGGTAGCACTGGCTATCTTCAGGGCATTACTGCTAAAACGGCAGAATAAAGAGGTTTCTCAGCATATAGACGAAATCCTGAAGGAGTGCGAAGAGTTCTCCGGCTATGATCTCAACATCAAGAAAGAGAATGTCATCAACCGCTTCGATGAAACTTGCCAGGGAACGGTTCCTGTGGCTTTGTGGATTATTGGGCAAAGCACATCGTTTGAGGATGCTGACAGAAAGGCCGTTGCTCTCGGTGCTGATGCAGATACGCTTGGTGCCATCGTTGGCAGTATCGCTGAAGCCATCTGGGGCATTCCAGAATCTATGAAAACGGAGATTATGGCCTATCTGCCCGCTGAAATGAAGGTGGTGGTAAAGGAGTTTTATGAGCACATCATATAGACGCTTATGCTATATACATACAAATATCCCCGTCCGTCTGTTACAGCCGATTGCATAGTCATCGCTAAGGAGGCAGAACCGAAGGTGCTGCTGATTGAGCGTGGTGATGAACCGTTTAAGGGCTGCTGGGCATTCCCCGGTGGTTTCATGAATATGGATGAGACTACGGAGCAATGTGCTATCCGTGAACTGGAGGAGGAAACAGGCTTGAAGGTAAACGAGGTGCATCAGATAGGTGCTTACTCCAAAGTGGATCGTGACCCAAGAGGTAGGACGGTTACAGTGGCTTATCTTGCTATCGTTGATGCTCCGATGGCTGTCAGCGGTCAGGATGATGCGGCAAAAGCTCAATGGTTTCCGTTGACGGCATTGCCAGAGTTAGCGTTTGACCATGATGACATCATGCAGGATGCCATTAAGCTTTATACAACACTTTCTCCAAATAGTTGATTTATGGAAAATGTAACGATTCGCAAGGCTGAACGGCAGGATGTGCCGTTGCTGCTGGAGTTTATCAGGGGCATTGCACGATTCGGGAAGATGGAGGACGAGGTGATAGCCTCGCCGGAAGTGCTGGAGCGGGAGATGTTCGATGAGCACAGGGCAGAGGCGGTGCTTGCCGTTGTGGATGGTCGTGAGGTAGGCTTCGCGCTATACTTCTACAACTTTTCCACATTCATCGGGCATTCGGGATTGTATCTTGAGGACTTGTTTGTTTGGCCGGAGGAACGAGGCAAG
>Ga0256407_10008125_pt1 | contig 15524 bp, 18 predicted proteins | sample RumenRJG_04DNA_FD_193489 | JGI IMG/M metagenome (GOLD analysis project Ga0256407, IMG submission 193489) | Bovine rumen microbial communities from Lethbridge, Alberta, Canada - RJG_04 | ecosystem: Host-associated > Mammals > Digestive system > Stomach > Rumen | place: Canada: Alberta...
TTATTTAAATCTAAATATTCCAGAAAGTAAAATTATATTAGATAAAAATGGAAAAGTAATTGATGTTAAAAAATACGAAAATAGTTTTTCAAATGAAATTATAGAACAATTTATGTTAACAGCAAATGAAGTTGTAGCTGAAAAATTTTATTGGTTGGACGCTCCTTTTATATATCGCGTTCATGAAATGCCAGATATAGAGAAAATTAAGGAGTTAAATAAATTCTTATTTAGTTTTGGTTATAAAATAAAAGGAAATAAAGAAATAATTTATCCAAATGCTTTTAGCGATATTATAGAAAAAATTAAGGGAAAACCAGAAGAAAAAATAATTTCTACATTAATTCTAAGAACTTTAAAGATAGCACGATATGAAAGTGAAAACAAAGGACATTTTGGAATTTCTAGTAAATATTATTGCCATTTTACATCTCCAATAAGAAGATATCCAGATTTATTTATTCATAGAATTATTTCTAAATATATTGAAGAAGGATATAATATTAGCCAAGAGGATAAAAAAAGATATAAAGAATTAGCAAAAAAATATGCAGAAACATCATCAGAAAAAGAAAAAATTGCTCAAAAAGCTGAAAGAGATAGTGAGGACATAAAAAAAGCAGAATTTATGGAAGATAAAGTAGGAGAAATATATAATGGAATTATTAGCAATGTGACATCATTTGGAATTTTTATCGAATTAGAAAATACAATTGAAGGATTGATTCGTTTTGAAAATTTAGGAAATGAGTATTATATATATGATGATGAGCATAAAATCTTAATAGGTGAGAGTACAAAACAAATTTTTAAAATAGGAGATAATATTAAAGTTCAAGTAATAGAAGCAAATAAAAATTTAAAAAGAGTTTGGTTTGCACGAGTTCAAGAAGAGGAGGAATAAAGTTGAAAAATATAATAGATCCAGAAGCATTTATAGGTACAGTTCCTTCAGTACTTGTAAGTTGCGGTAATATGGAAAATTCTAATATTTTAACAATAGCATGGACAGGAATAATAAATTCAGAACCACCACTTATTTATATTTCAATAAGGCCAACAAGATATTCGTATTCAATAATAAAAGGAAATAAAGAATTTGTTATTAATCTACCAGAAGAAAAATTGGTTTGGGCAATAGATTTTTGTGGAACAAAATCTGGAAAGAATGTAGATAAATTTAAACAAGCCAAGTTAACTAAAGTAGCTTCAAAAATGCTAAAAGCTCCAATGATAAAGGAATGTCCAGTAAATATTGAATGTAAGGTTAAAAATATAGAAGAATTAGGTTCTCATCATATGTTTATAGGAGAAATTGTTAACATTAATGTTGATGAAGAATACATTATAAGCGATAAGATTGATATAAATAAATTAAATACAGTAACTTATTGTGGTAAACATTATTATATTGCTGGTAAAAAAATAGGAGATAGAGGTATGTGCTTAAAATAATGATCAAAAACTGAAAAAAACTTGTAAAAATTGATATACATATGATAGAATATGTATATCAATTTTTTCTAGCAAAAAAATTCGCGCGGAACAAATTTACGGAAAGCTTTACTATTTATAATTTACTATTTATTTAAATTTATAGTTTAAAATAACATACTACAAGTTTATTAGCTTTCCGATTTGTTCTTAATAAATTAATAAAAATTAAGGAGGAATAGATATGGAGAATGAAGAAAATAATGAAGACATTATAGCAATAGAAGAAGTAGATGGTAATGGAATAAAAATTTCTGATGATGTAGTAGCAGTAATAGCAGGAATGGCAGTTTCAGAAGTTCCAGGAGTTGCGGGAATGGCAGGAGGATTTGCAGGAGGAATTACAGAGGTTTTTAGTGGAAAAAAAAGTTTAACTAAAGGGATTAAAGCAGATGTAGGAGAGAAAGAAACAAAAATAGATGTTAATATCATAGTAGAATACGGTGCAAGAATTCCAGATGTTGCTTTTGAAATACAAAATAAGGTAAAAAAATCTGTTGAATCTATGACTGGACTTGCAGTTAGCTCTGTTAATGTACATGTACAAGGTGTAAGCACTAATACAGGAAAAGAAGAAGTAGAACATGAAGAATCAAATTAATATATTTTAGAAAGAGTGGTAAAAAATGAAAATAATAGATAGAGCAATATATGTAATATTTTCAATTATTGTTTTAATAATGTCAATGTTAGTGTGTTTACTTATATTTGGATGGATTAAAATACCAACAATAACATTAATAATAGAAAAAATATTAAATAATGGTATTTCTATTAAAGTTGCTTTAGGAACGGCATTAGTATTAATTTTATTGGCAGTAAAAGGAATTTTTTTTACAGATACAGATAAAACAGATAAAGCAAATACAGAAGGAATTTTATTAGAAAATGAAGATGGAAAGTTATTAATTTCAAAAAATACAATTGAAAATTTAGTAAGCGGAGTAGTAAAAGGATTTGAAAGCATAGAAAATGTCACAACAAAAGTTAGAATAGATAACGAAAATAACATTATAGTTTATATTGATTTACAAGTTGCTTCTAATGCAATTATAAAAGATTTATCATTAAATATGCAATCTAGAATTAAAGAAGCAATAAAAAATTCATCAGATTTAGAAGTAAAAGAAGTAAATATTCAAATAAAAAATATTACATATTCAAAAGAAAGTGCACAAGAATAGGAGGATTACCAATGGATAATTTTAAAAATTTTGTATATCGCTATAGAGGAGCAATTATCGGAATTTTGACTGCAATTATAATTTTATGTACTAAGTTGTATATGCTAATAGTAGGGATAGTACTAGTAGTAGTTTGTGCTTTTTTAGGAAATTATATTCAGCAAAACAAATATGAGGTTAAAGAAAAAATAAAAGGCTTTATAGATAGAATATAATGGAAAGGAAAAAAAAATGAGTGTTTCTGCATTTAGAGAATCTGCATTTAAATTATTATACAGTATGGAAATACAAAAAGATAATAGTATAGAACAAATTGATTTTTATATAGAAAACAACCAAATAAAAAATGAAAAAGAAAAAGAGTTTATAGTAGACATTATAAATGGAGTTAATAAAAATGAATATGATATAATACAAAATATTTCAAAAAATTTAACTCAAAAATGGGATATTAGCAGAATTTCAAAAATTGATTTAGTAATTTTAAAAATTGCTATTTATGAAATTTTATATAAAAAGTTACCATATAAAATAGCAATTAATGAGGCAGTAGAATTAGCAAAGATATATGGAGAAGATGCTTCACCTAATTTTGTAAATGGTGTTTTAGCAAGTGTTATTAAAGAAAATGGTGATGATATATGAAAGCAGAACCTATTTCTGTTACCCAATTAAATAAATACATAAAAGGAAAAGTGGACAGCGATGAATATTTAAATAATGTACTTGTAAAAGGAGAAATTTCTAATTTTAAACATCATTATACGGGGCATATGTATTTTACATTAAAAGACGAAAATTCTTTAATTAAATGTATTATGTTTAAAACTTATACTTCTCATTTAGCTTTTATTCCAAAAGATGGAATGAAAGTTGTAATTTTAGGAACAGTATCTGTTTTTGAGAGAGATGGAGTTTATCAAATATATTGCAAAGCAATGCAAGATGATGGAATTGGAAATTTATATACAGCATATAAAGAATTAAAGGAAAAATTACAAAAAGAAGGTTTATTTGATAAAGAAATAAAAAAATCAATTCCATTTATGCCAACAGTAATAGGAGTTTTAACCTCTAAAACAGGTTCTGTTATTAGAGATATTATAAATGTTAGTACTAGAAGAAATCCTAATGTATATATTAAATTATTTCCTGTACCAGTGCAAGGAGAAGGCGCTGCTGAAAAAATAGCAGAGGCTATTAGAATAATGAATGATAAAAAATTAGCAGATGTTATAATTTTAGCAAGAGGTGGTGGATCTTTAGAAGATTTATGGCCGTTTAATGAAGAAATTGTAGCAAGAGCAATTTATAATTCAGAGTTGCCAATTATTTCAGCTGTAGGGCATGAAACTGATTTTACTATTGCTGATTTTGTAGCAGACTTAAGAGCTCCTACTCCATCAGCAGCGGCAGAGCTAGCAGTACCAGATATTCAAGAAGTGTATAAAAAAATTAATAATTATGAAAATAGATTAAAACAATCATTAAAGAAAAAAGTAGAGTTTATGCGTTTGAGATTTGAAAAATGTATGAAAAGTAGAGTGTTTACAGATCCTACACGACAAATAAATGAACAGTATGTTAGAATTGATATGATAGTAAAAAAGATGGAAAATAATGTAATACAAAAAATAAATGAAAATAAGAATAAAGCAATAAAAGTAATTGCTAAATTAGATACATTAAGTCCACTAAAAACTTTAACTAGAGGATTTTGTATTGCTCAAAAATCTGGTAAAGTAATAAGAGCAGCAAAAGATCTTAATTTCGATGATGAAATACAACTAAAATTTCATGATGGAACAAAAAAAGCAAAAGTAATAAAAGATAGTGTAAAGTAATTTATGAAAAACGTAGAGGCGATTTTAATCGCTTGCACTTCTAAGGAATTACTAAAATAGAGGAGGAAGAAATGAAAGCAAAAGCAAAATTTGAAGATAATATTGAAGAGCTAGAAAGAATAGCAACTGAGCTTGAAAAAGGCAAATTAAACTTGGATGAATCTGTGGCTATGTTTGAAGAAGGAATGAGATTATCAAAAGAGTGCACAAAAATTCTTGAGGAAGCAGAAAAGAAAATTTCAATTTTAATTAACGATGAAAACGATATTATAGAAAAAAGCTTTGAACCAGAAAATTAAAAAGGGGAAAAAATAATGAATGTTTTTGGACAATTAATTACAAATAAGTATATATATATACCATTATTACTTTGGTTAGGAATTCAGATTTTTAAAGTAGTATATGATTTAATTGTTACTAAGAAATTTAATTTTAAGCGAATTTTAGGAGCTGGAGGAATGCCTAGTTCGCATTCAGCTGTAGTAGTTTCTTTAGCAACTTTAATTGCTAAAGATCAAGGAGTAGATTCTCCTATATTTGCTTTAGCACTTATATTTGCTTTTGTTGTAATGTATGATGCAGCAGGAGTTAGAAGAGCTGCTGGAAAACAAGCAAAATTATTAAATAAAATAGTACAAACTCCAGGACTTTCAGCAATGCAGGTTCAAGAAAAATTAGTAGAAGTTTTAGGTCATACTCCAACGGAAGTTTTTGTAGGAGCTCTGATAGGTATAATTGCAGGAATAGTTTTTTAATTTGTTATATAAAATTATTTAATATTTTATATGGTAAGTTTTATATATAATTAAGGAGGAAAAAATGAGTGATATTGAAATTGCAAGAAATGCAAAATTAGAAAACATAACGAAGATAGCAGAAAAAATAGGGATTGATGAAGATGAATTAGAATTATATGGAAAATATAAAGCTAAAATATCAGATGAAGTTTATGAAAAAAATAAAGACAAAAACAATGGAAAATTAATATTAGTAACTGCAATAAATCCAACTCCATTAGGAGAAGGAAAAACTACTATGTCTATTGGTCTTGCTGATGGATTAGCAAGTATTGGTAAAAAATCAATGTTAGCATTAAGAGAACCATCATTAGGTCCTGTATTTGGAGTAAAAGGAGGGGCAACAGGTGGAGGTCATGCTCAAATAGCTCCAATGGAAGAAATTAATTTGCACTTTACAGGAGATATACATGCTATTACTTCTGCTAATAATTTATTAGCAGCTTTAATAGATAATCATATTTATTTTGGTAATGAATTAGGATTTAAAAAAGTATTATGGAAAAGATGTGTTGATTTAAATGATAGACAGTTAAGAAAAATAGAATGTGGATTATCTGGAGAAAAAAATGTAGTTCCAAGAGAAGATGGATTTGATATTACAGTTGCATCTGAGATTATGGCAATTTTATGTTTATCAACTGATATTAAAGATTTAAAAAATAGAATATCTAATATTATAGTTGGATACAACGAAAAAGATGAGCCTATTACTGCAAAAGATTTAAAAGCAGAAGGAAGTTTAGCTGTTCTTTTAAAGGATGCAATTAAACCAAATTTAGTACAAACATTAGAAAATACTCCAGCATTAGTACATGGTGGACCTTTTGCAAATATTGCACATGGGTGTAGTAGCATAAAGGCAACCAAATTAGCTCTTAAACTAGCTGATTATGTTATAACTGAAGCTGGTTTTGGTTCTGATCTAGGAGCAGAAAAATTCATAGATATAAAATGTAGAACAGCTAAGTTAAAGCCAGATGCTGTTGTATGTGTTGCTACAATGAAAGCTTTGAAATATCATGGTGGCGTTTCAAAAGACGAAATTATGAAAGAAAATATGGAAGCTTTAAAAAGTGGAGTACATAACCTATTAAGACATGTTGATAATTTAAGTAATAAATTTGGATTAAATGTAATTGTTGCAATTAATAGATATAAGGATGATTCAATGCAAGAAATTGAATATTTAAAGGATGTATTAAGTAGTAAAGGGATTTCTTTAAGCCTTGTTGAAGCATGGGAAAAAGGTGGAGAAGGTGCTAAAGATTTAGCTGAAAAAGTTTGCAATTTATGTGATGAGCAAAAAGAGTTTAATTTTATGTATGAATTGGAAGATACTATTACACAAAAAATAGAAAAAATTGCAAAAAATATATATGGTGCAGAAGGAGTAGAATATTCAGATAAAAGTTTGGAATCAATTGAACAAATAAAGAAAATGGGGTATGAAAAATTACCAGTTTGTATAGCTAAAACTCAATATTCATTTTCAGATGATCCAACAAACTTACAATGTTTAGAGCCTTTTAAAATACATATACAAGATATTGTATTAAAAGCTGGAGCTGAGTTTATTGTAGTTTTAACAGGAAAAATTTTTACAATGCCAGGATTACCTAAAGTGCCTGCAGCAGAAAGTATTGATATAGATATAAATAATAATATAGTTGGTATCTTTTAAAAAAACATATAAAATGTATAAATTCACCTATTATGGAGAAAATATTTTAAAATAGTATTTTTAAGTAGAGGTGGATTTTTTTATGTTTATAAATAGAATATTTACTAAAAAGATATCAAATATAGTATTACTTATTGTTTTATTAAGTTCGATTTTTATATTATATAATATTTTTTATATAATATATAGTAATGAAGTTAATGCATTATCAAAATATGGTTCTAGAGGAGACGAGGTAATACAAATACAAACTAAATTAAAGCGTTGGGGATATTATAATGGTAATGTTGATGGAATTTATGGTAGCCAAACCGTTTCAGCTGTAAAGTATTTTCAGAGGAGTAATGGATTAACTGTTGACGGAATTGCAGGGAAAAAGACTCTTGAAGCTATGGGGATATACTCTTCTAGTAATTCAACTACAGCTAATACGTCTAGCAATTTAAATTTACTTAGTAGACTTATTTATGCTGAGGCAAGAGGAGAGCCATATGAAGGTCAGGTAGCAATAGGAGGAGTAGTATTAAACAGAGTTAAGAACTCATCTTTTCCAAATACAATAGCCGGTGTAATATATCAAGCAGGAGCTTTTTCAGTAGTAAATGATGGACAAATTAATTTATCACCAAATCAGACAGCAATTAATGCTGCAAGAGATGCTTTAAATGGTTGGGATCCAAGTTATGGCTCTATTTACTATTTTAATCCTAAAACGGCAACTAGTGCTTGGATATGGTCTAGGCCTGTTGTTATAACAATAGGAAATCATAGATTTTGTAAATAAATATAAAGTAAAAGAGTAAGATATTGTTTTGCTCTTTTATTTTATATTTAATATCAAGGCTAAATGTATTGCTTGATAAAATTTAAAAGTTGTGTTAAAGTTAATAAAACATCTAATAGAAGATTTTATAATGAATATAAGATAGAAAGGTATAAAATGGAGTTACCAGTAGAAAAAAATAAAGAATATATTGTAGATATTATTGATAATGGTTATGAAGGAGAAGGAATTGCAAAAATTGATGGATATACAATTTTTATTCCACAAGCCATAAAAAGAGAACGAGTAAGAATATTAATATTAAAAACAACAGTTTCTCATGCTTATGGAAAATTAATAGATATAATTGAACCGTCTCAAAATAGAGTTGAAGCAGATTGCTATACATATAAAAGATGTGGTGGATGCAACTTAAGGCATATAAAATATATTGAAACATTAAATATAAAAAGAGAAAAAGTTCAAAATTTGGTTAATAAAACATTAATGCAAAAAATTGAAGTAAAAAATACTATAGAAATGAAAGAACCATATTATTATAGAAATAAAGCTCAATATCCAATAGGTGTTGACAATAATCAAATACCAATATTAGGGATATATGCAAATAGAACTCATAATATTATACAGATTGATGAATGTCTTATACAAAATCCAATAAGTTTAAAGATTGCTAAATTTATACTAGAGTATATTAAGAATAACAGAATAAGTGTATATAACGAAAATAATCAAAAAGGTTTAATTAGGCATATTATTATTAAAATTGGAATAAAAACAAATGAAGTAATGTGTATATTAGTAATAAATGGTAACAGTTTTAAACAAGAAATGGAACTTTCCGATCAATTAGTAAAAGAGTTTCCTAATATAAAAACTATAATAAAAAATATTAATAAAAAAAATACAAATGTAATATTAGGAAATAAAAATTATAATCTATACGGAAATGGATATATTTATGATAAATTAGAAAATTATACATTTAAAATATCACCAATGTCATTTTATCAAGTAAATCCAATTCAAACAGAGATTTTGTACAAAATAGCAATTGAAAAAGCAAAATTAACAGGAGAGGAAGTTGTATTTGATTTATATTGTGGTATAGGGACGATAGGCATATTTGTTTCGAAATATGCAAAAAAAGTTTATGGAATTGAAATTGTAGAGCAAGCAATTGAAGATGCAAAAGAGAATGCTAAAATTAATAAAATTAGTAATATAGAGTTTATGACAGGAGATGTAGGTAAAGTACTAGAATCTTTAATTATAGCAAAAAAACAATTTCCAGATGTTATGTTTCTAGACCCTCCAAGAAGAGGACTTGATAATGAAACAATACGTAATATACTAAAGTATAAACCTAAAAAAGTTATTTATATTAGTTGTAATCCTGCTACTTTAATAAGAGATTTAAAGTCTTTGGAAGATAAATATAATATAAAAGAAATTCAACCAGTCGATATGTTTCCATTTACGTCACATGTGGAGTGTTGTGCGGTGATGACTTTAAAAGGCAACCTGTAATAGTTGAATTTACTAGCTTTCAAGATTCGATAATATTTCATAAAAGAGGTCGATTTGGACTAGAAAAAGTACAAAATTCTGAAATTCATGTTAAGGTGGTTTTAGATATGGAGTACGGAAACATATAAAGTGATTTTGGAAAATTAATTTAAAGTTTAGAGCTGAGAAAGATACATAGATTACATGTCTACGCTCAGCACACAATATAATATGGTTGTATGTTGATGAACATATAAATTTATAAAAATAAAATAGAAAAGTTAAAGAGAATCCTATGTAAAGTACCTAATTTTCAGGTGCTTTATTTTTTGTACCCGATATCACTTTAAGCCAATGAAAACGATGGTTTGGTGGTTGCAAATAATAAAATGTATGATATAATAAACGCAACATTACTATATTATACAGTTGATTGGGAGGTTTTGATAATATGAAAGAAAAGAAAGTTGTACTTGTAACGGGAGGAGCAAGTGGAATTGGATATGGTATATTAAAATACTTATTAGATTCTAATAAATATGAAATCATTTCTGTATCTAAAGGAGAAAAAAATATTCAAACAGCTAAAGAAAGTTTAAAAGATGATAGTGTATTATTTTTACAAAGTGATATTACGAATGAATTGGAATGCCAAAATATATATGATGTAATTCAATCAAAATATGGTAGATTGGATGGCTTAATAAATTGTGCGGGAACAATAAAGTTAGGCGGATTGGAGATGCAAACTCTTGATGAATGGAACAATTCCATTAATATAAATTTAACTGCAATTTTTTTACTTACAAAAACATTATTACCTTTATTAAAAAATGGAATTGAATCTTCTATAATTAATATATCATCAATACATTCAGAAAAGCCTGGAGGATCAATAGCATACTGTACAAGTAAAGCTGGAGTTGATATGTTAACAAAATTTATGGCACAAGAACTTACAAAATATAAGATACGAGTAAATAGCATAAATCCAGCATTTGTTGAAAGTAACATTTATTTAACTAGTGGAGATTATTCAGAAACAGAATATAATAATTTAGTTAAAGAAAGAAATTTAACATATCCATTAGGAAGAATAGGGAGTGCTTATAACGACATTGCTCCATTGGCAGAATTTTTATTGTCAGATAAGTCAACTTGGATTACAGGTTCAAATTATGTTATAGATGGACGGAAAAACACTTTTTTAAGTTAAAATAGGGAGGATTATAAATGGAAAATTTTAATGAAAGAACGAAATTAGCAATTGATTTAGCAAAAATAGCAGGAAACGAAATAAAAAGGATTTTACATGATGAAGATATACATACAAAAGGAAAAGGATTGAATGATGTAGTAACAGTTGCAGATATAAAAAGTGAAAAAATAATTGTTGATAAAATATCAGAATTATTCTCAGAAGATACAATTATTTCAGAAGAAGCTGGAAAACAAAAAGACGGAACAAATGAATATTCATGGGCGATTGATCCACTAGATGGAACAATGAATTATTCAAGAAGTATGCCATATTATTGTGTAAGTATAGGATATTTAAAAAATGGAAAACCAGAAGGTGGAGCAGTATATATACCTGAATTAGATGAGTTATATTATTGTGAAAAAGGAAAAGGTGCATACTGTAATAACAATAGAATTAATGTAGCAAATACAAATGATCTATCAAAATCATTAACAACAATAGGGTTTAATAATCGTTATCCAGAAAAAAGAGAATTTTTTAATGGGATTCATGATGATTGCATGAATAAAATGTTAAATGTTGAAAAATTATTTTCAACAGTAATTTCATTATGCTATGTTGCTTCTGGAAAAATAGAGTCACATTTTGAATTATATTGTTTTTTATGGGATATAGCTGTAGGTTCATTATTAGTAGAAGAAGCAGGAGGAAAATGTAGTTCTTTAAATAAAGAGATGATAGATTATTCAAAAATAGATAAACAAATAATAATTGCAACAAATGGACTAATACATAATGAATTTGAGAATATTATTAATTTGAATCAATAATATTTAGTTTGAATGGAGAAAGCTTATGAACAATAATTATTTTATAATACATGGAAGTTTTGGGAGTCCATTTGGAAATTGGTTTAGTTGGTTATACGATTTTATATCTGGTGATGGAAAACAAGTTTATGTACCACAATTTCCAATAGGTGTAGAATTTCAAAATTACGAAAATTGGAGTAAGTTGTTAAAATACTATTTAGAATTAGGATTAATAAATGAAAATACAACAATAATAGCTCATAGTATTGCACCTGTATGTGTTTCTAAATTTTTAATAGAGAATAATGTTAAAGTAAAGAAACTTATATTTGTATGTGGATTTAATAACTATTTAGGAATAAATGAAGAATACGATACAGTTAATAAAACAATGTATTTTGATAATTTGCAAGATGTGAAGCAGTTAGCGAATGAAATTATATGTTTTTATTCAGACAATGATCCTTATGTTAAATATGAGGTAGAAAAAGAATTTGCTGATACTATTGCAACAGAGCAAATTTGTATTTCAAATGCTGGACATATAAATAGCGAAAGTGGATTTGATACTTTTGAAGATATAGTAAACTATTTATAGTTATTATTTAGTAAGAATTATAAACTGAAAAGGAAGTTATATGATTTTATATGCAACAAAACAAACAATTAAAGATTTAAATATTCCGAAGGTAGATGAACTATCTCAATTTAATAGAGTGTTTGCTCAAAAGGTAATAGAAGAGCAAACTAATGATAGGTTACTAGAATGGGGCTTAAAGATTTTTTATTTTGATAATAGAAAATGTGTACAAGCTGTAAATTATGCAAGTAAACTAACTGTATTTCTATTTGATATTAAAGAAGAGGAGATAGCATATATAGCCAATGGAATTGCTATATATTTGATGGATATATACCAAAAAGATAAGACTATGACTAAAATATTAGAAAAACTTTTTGAAGATTATCCGGCTTGTACTTTTTCAAAAATAACCGATAGAAGTATAATTGCGTCCTTAAATCATAATCAATTTGAATTTGCAGATGATGGCTATGCTTTTTATGATTATATTGAAAATGGAGTTTTAAAATCTAAGGAGATTAATAGAAAGATTAATTGGGAGCATTTAACTACTCAAATAATAAACGGAAAGAAAGATTATATATATCCTGCTGAATATTTTAGAGAGTTATTAAAGGATAGATATAGAAATATAGTTTAATTTATATTTTGAACTAAATATCAAGGAATTATAAAATTTTAGAATAAGTGCCAGAAATCTTCGTAAATTAATAAACATTTACGAAGATTTCCGGCAACCAAATAGAAAATCCCTCTGTGTCAGAGGGATTTTCAGCGTTTATAAACGAACAAGCCACACTAAAGTGTGTAACATTAAATGTAAATTTATTGTAAGTTATATTTTATTAAAAATCAATAATTTTATAGAAATTTGTTAAAGGTCTTGTATAAAATTTAAACACATGATACAATACAAATGTTCGTATAAATACAAAAATAAGAAATAGGATATTTGACAGAAATGTTTAAAGAAAAACTAAAAATATTGAATGGAGAATAAATTATGAACAATATTAGTAGAAATAATCATTTTGTACCACAAATGTATTTAGATGCGTGGAAAAATGAAAATAATAAAGTGTGGACTTATGATTTGTTAGTACCAAATGAAAATTGTAATTTATGGAATGAAAGAACTACGAAATCAATAGCTAGTCAACAAGATTTTTACATAATGCTAAAAGATAAAGAAGAAGCAGATGATATAGAAAAATATTTGAATGAAAAATTTGAAATGCCAGCTAGTAAACCATTGAAAAAAGCTATCAAAGGAGAAGAATTATCAGATGACGAATGGAAAGCAATTATAAATTATATTGGATGTCAAATTGTAAGAACACCTGCTTTTGTTAGCAAAATGTTGAACATATCAAAAAATAAATTAAAGGATATGTTTCAACAAACTGTATCAGAAATAGGAGAAGTGTTGAATAATGTTCCTTTAGAGGAACTAAAAAATCATTCTCAAGAGCAAGATCATACTGAGGAAAATAAAATGTTTCCACTAAAAATAATAGATACAGGGATTGATTGTGGAGATAAGAGAATACTAAAAATAGAAACGATAATTGGAAAATCCTATTATTTACATGAAATGATGCATTTATTATGTGAAACGATAAAAGTTTTACATAAACATGAATGGAAAATTATTAATTTAGATGAAAGAGTAAAAATACCTACTAGTGATGATCCTGTTATTTGTTTGAATTATTATTCTAACAATAATTATGATTTTGGAGGCGGTTGGGATAATAATGGGAGTGAGATAATATTTCCTATTTCACCTAAAAAAATAATTTATACCAAGGTTGGAGCAAGGGATATACAATTTAAATTAAACTATAATTTAAGTATGAAAATAAAAACAATGATTGTTGAACATGCGTATAGAAGAATCTTTTCAATAGATAATGAAAAATGGATTACTAAAACTAGAAAAAGATACGTGAACATGGATGAATTTAATAGAGAAAAGAAAATGTTAGAAAACTGGCATGAAAATTATAAGAATATAGAGGCAGAATATTTAGAACATAAAATTATAAGGAGGGATGATAATGAAACTTGAAGAATACAAATCAGGTGAATACATAAAAATGAATGACTATAAAGCTTTCATTCCTAGCAAAATTAATTACAACTGGGGATGGGATGATACAAAGTTGGACAAGCTATTAGCAGAAGCCAACAGACAAATTGGAGAATTAAATGCGTATTCACTTTTAATACCAAATGTAGATTTATATATTAAAATGCATGTAAAAATTGAAGCTAATAAATCGAGTAGAATTGAAGGAACTAGAACTACAGTAGAAGAAGATTTATTAGATGTAGCAGATGTAAATCCAGAGAAGAGGGATGACTGGGAAGAAGTACAAAATTATGTTAAAGCAACAAACTATGGAGTTCAAAGAATTAGTGAAGGCTTTCCTGTATGTACTAGACTAATAAGAGAAATTCATAAAATACTAATGACAGGAGTTCGTGGAGAGCATAAAACACCAGGAGAATTTAGAACGTCACAAAATTGGATTGGTGGTAGTATGCCAAGTACAGCTGTTTATGTTCCACCACCACACACAGAAGTTGCAGAATGCTTAAGTGATTTTGAAAAATTTATAAATAATGAAGAAATTGATACCCCAGATTTAATAAAAATTGCAATTTTGCATTATCAATTTGAATCAATACACCCATTCTTAGATGGTAATGGTAGAATTGGTAGATTGCTTGTGCCACTTTATATCCAAAGTAAAGGAATGCTTCAAAAATCATGTTTGTATATTTCAGATTATATTGAAAGGAACAAAGATACATACTATTATACACTAACAAGAGTAAGAACACATAATGATATGATAGGATGGATTAAATTTTTCTTAGAAGCGGTTATTGAAACATCAAAAACAGCAAAAGAAAAATTTAGAAGTGTAGTTGAGTTAACAATGGAAATGGATAAAATGATTATGAATCTACCTGTAAAACCGGAAAATGCAAGAAAAGTATTAGATGTTTTATATGATGAACCAATTGTTTCAAGAAAGAAAATACTAGAATTAGTTGATATAAAACCAACTACGCTAAATGTTGCTATTAATGCTCTAAAGGAAAAGAATATTATTATAGAAACTACTGGATATAGTAGAAATCAAATATTTGCATTTCAAAAATATATTGATTTATTTTTAAAATAAAAATTATAAAACGAAAAAGTTAAAAAAAACATTTTACAAAAATTTATAGCACGGAAAATTCAAAAAATCCGTGCTATAAAAATTTATAGAACGGAAAAATGCAAAAATCCGTGCTATAAAAATTTATAGAACGAAAAAACGCAAAAATCTGTGCTATAAAAATTTATAGAACGAAAAAACAAAAAAATCCGTGCTATAAAAATTTATAGAACGGAAAAATGCAAAAATCCGTACTATAAAATTTTATAAGATGAAAAATTAAAAAAATTACTTATAAAATCTTTTTAGTCAAAATCAAATTATAAAAAACGCTAATGGCAGGATAGTGATGCAGTGCGCATCACAACAACACATAGAAAGACAAGCTTTCTAGCACTCTTAAAAAATTTTAAAATACAGAGAAAATGCAGAATACTTAATATGGTGCAAAAG